>ONZX01001531.1_pt1 | contig 11296 bp, 9 predicted proteins | sample 1671831 | NCBI WGS metagenome assembly ONZX01 (sample SAMN06348197, study PRJEB24527) | human gut metagenome | reverse complement strand
CGAGATCTACACTCTTTCCCTACACGACGCTCTTCCGATCTTAATGCAGGCAGTTACGGCTCCCCCAAAGAGAGGAATTAAGCCGGAAACCAGCCTGCTTATATATTTGTAAAAAATAAGAGAAATACCGGTTGATAATAATGAAAAAAATCCCGGTATCAGAAACCAGCCGTGTGCATTCATACGTATATGAAGCATGCGGCTTAATTTTATATAATGGCAGATACATACAAGAATCTGCGAACATAAAAGTCCTGCCATATACATTGTTATTCCATATTTTGGAACCAAAATGACGAGAAATATTAATCTTACTATTATACCGGAAATATTTTGTATACAGGTAGCAGTTGTTTCGCCAAGACCATTGAGAATACTTCCCATTGTAACGGTAAGATATATAAATGGACACAGCCATGCAAGAATACATACGTAATTACGAACTTCAGGCTGATTAAAAACTATAGCTCCGGCATATGAGCCATAAAATATAAAAATGGCGGTACTTAATACGCCGGTTGATATGCAGAAAGTAATGCATTTATTGATTGTAGATTTAATACTTTTATTATTGTTTTCAAGATTTAGTTCTGAAACCGCCGGGAGAAGCATAACTGCAAGTGAATTAGTCAGTGCCGTGGGAAATAAAATAAGAGGCATTGCCATGCCTGTAAGAATTCCGTAGATTGAAACAGAATCACTCTTTGACAATCCATAAACAATAAGCTGTGCGGGAACGAGAACAGCTTCCGCACTCTGGAAAATATGCATAAGCAGGCGGTTTGCGGTAAGTGGAAATGAAAATTTGAACATTTCACGTATTTTAGACATAAGAAAGGCTTTTTTATGTGTATTGTTGTATTTGCTTTTTATAAATGTATAAAAAATGGCACAAGTACAATATAAAAATGAGGCGATTTCACCGAACAGATTACTGTATATTGCACACAATACAGAGGCATTTCCGTCAGAAGCATAGATGGTGGCATAAATGTATACAGCACAAAATCGTATAATCTGTTCAAAAAGCTGTGAGAATGCCGGAATTGCGGTTTTCTTTTTTGCAAAATAAAATCCATTAATGCAGTTATGAAAAGCTGCAAATGGAAATGATAATGAAAGAATTTTTAACAATGAAGAACATGCTTCATTTAAAATAAATCGTGTTGCAATAAAATCTGCATGTGTATACACAATAAAGGTAAGAATTAAAGATGTTGGAATGCTGAGTAAAAGCCCTGATATAAGCCACAGAAAATCATTTTTTTTATCACAGCAGAATTTTGAAATAGCTGTCTGTATTCCGGATGAACATATTGCAAATACAATTCCGGCAGCAGGCATAACAATCTGGAACAGTCCCATGCCGGCGGCACCTATGCATCGTGACAGATAAATTCTGTAAAAAAAGCCGAGAATTTTACTTAGAATACCTGCGGTAGTAAGAATCAGAGTGCCTTTTATGACATTATTAAACTTTTTCAAAATGCCTCCGTAAACGTAAGTAAACAGTCTTATTATTATCAATTATATGTGATTTATGAATATAATATTAACAGGAAAATAATGAAAGGTGCATGTGATGTAATGATATATATGGACAATGCCGCAACTACAAAAATGCACCCGGATGTTGTCAGGGCGATGCTTCCGTACATGGGAAACAGATATGGCAACCCTTCCGGCATATATACATTTTCTAAAAATATAAAAAAAGATATTACGCAGGCAAGAGAACTGCTTGCATCAACAATAGGAGCAGGGCCGGATGAAATTTTTTTCACATCGGGAGGTTCAGAATCTGATAATTGGGCTTTGAAAATGGCTGCACAGGAACACCCATATGGAAGCATAATTACAACACCGATAGAGCACCATGCAATTTTAAGAACATGTGATTCACTTGAGAAGAGACATTGCAGAATAATCAAGATTCCGGTAGATAAAAAGGGTAAAGTAAGAACAGCAGCAATTGAGCGTAATATTTTCCGTGATACATTTTTGATATCAGTTATGGCAGCCAATAATGAGATTGGAACGGTTGAACCGGTGGCTGCCATAGGAAGAATCGCACATGAAAGAAACATCTTATTTCACACGGATGCAGTCCAGGCTTATACAAATATATATATAGATGTAAATGCAATGAATGTTGATATGCTTAGTGTTAGTGCACATAAAATAAGGGGACCTAAGGGCGTAGGCTTTTTATATATAAAAAAGGGAAAGCTTAAAACACCATTTATTAATGGAGGAGGTCAGGAATACGGGATGCGTGCAGGAACTGAAAATGTTGCCGGAATAATAGGGCTTGCAAAAGCGGCACAGATAGCAATGACAAACAGGGATATGAGGATAAAAAAAGAAAAAATGCTCCGTGATTATATGATAAAAAAGGTCACAACGCAGATAAAAGATGTCTGGCTTAATGGAGATGAACAAGAGCGTCTTCCTAATAATATGAATTTTTCGTTTAAAGGTGTTGATGGTGCTACACTTATATTGATGCTTGACCAGCAGGGGATATGTGCATCTGCCGGATCAGCCTGTTCATCGGCACAAAAAGAGCCATCGCATGTCCTCAAAGCAATAGGCCTTTCTGATGAGAGAGCATATTCGACAGTGCGATTTACAATAAATGAAGAAATATCAAAAAAACAGGTTGATTATGTTGTGGAATGTATAAAAAGAAATGTAGAAGAGTTAAGAAAATATGTATAACAAAAGCAGGGAACGTAAGCATATTAATGCAGAAATTCCCTGCTTTGATATATTTTTATAACTGTATAAATTCGGGCTTTCTCTTCCTGAAAATATTATAATATTTGAAATTACATGATTTGAGCATATCGTAGGCAATATCAAATCCGCTTCCGATATCGCGGCTGTAATGTGCATCTGAGCCGATGGTTATTATTTCACCACCGAGTTCGCGGTATCTTAAAACTATTTCGGCTGATGGGTTTGTGGCATTAAGACCATAACGAAGCCCTGCAGTGTTAATCTCTATTCCTTTGCCATTATAGATGATTTTTTTTAACACTTCATCAATGATATCAGAAAAGTTCTTATAGTTATACTCGTATGATTTATCCGGAATATAACGTATTATATAATCAATATGACCATAAATATCAAAATTATTACAAATGTCTAAATTATCAAGGATACTTTCGTAGTAAGCATTGATTACTTCATCTATGTTGCGGCCTTCCCAGAATTTTGGATAGTAAGGATCATTGCCGTATACAAGATGGGAGGAACCTATTATAAAATCAAGAATATGATTTTTGTCGTAGTCATTAATTTTGTCTGCGGCGGAGCGGCAAAGTCCCTGTTCAACACCTATATATACAGGAATCTGTTCTGAATATAATTCTTTGATGCTGGCAATACTTGAAATATAATTGTCAAAATCAAGCTGGAATAACACATCTTTGTTATCTTCCGGTGGAAAATCAAAATCATTGTGTTCAGTAAAGCATATTGACGAAAGTCCAAGATTTATCGCAGCTTTAATGTTTTCTTCGGGTTTTGCATCAGAATCCGAAGAGAAAAGGCTGTGTGTGTGAAAGTCGGCAGGTCTGTTCATGTTTAATCTCCAATCTTCATAGCTGAATAATTAAAATGTATAAAATGCACATGTGTAATGTGTTTATTTTTTCAAAATTAAGTATACCATATTTGTGACAATTTTGAAAACATTACGGCTTTTTTATAAAAACGATTGAATATAACTTGAAATTAATGATTGCAATTGATATTATGTAAAATAAGTGTAAAATTAAATTAACACAAAATTAAAATACTATGTGACGAAAAGGACGGTAAATGTTCATAATGAATGGAATAGGCAGCTTGTTTGAATTTGCGGGAGGAATAGGAATGTTCCTCTATGGTATGAATAGAATGGCAGACGGCATGCAGAAATCAGCCGGAGGCAAAATGAAGTCGCTGCTTGGCTATCTTACAAGAAACAGATTTCTGGCAATATTGGTTGGTGCACTTATTACTGCAATTATACAGAGCAGTGGTGCGACAACAGTAATGGTTGTAGGTTTTGTAAATGCAGGACTTATGACACTTGTTCAGGCTGTAGGCGTTATTATGGGAGCCAATATAGGAACAACAATTACAGCATGGATTGTATCACTCGGACAGATTGGTGATGCTGCAAAAGCATTGCAGCCGTCTTTTTATGCACCGCTTCTTATAGGCATCGGTGCATTTGTTAGTCTTTTTTCAAAAAAAGACAGGTCAAAGACAGTTGGTGAGTTGTTTGTTGGTATCGGTCTTCTGTTTGAAGGACTTGAATTTATGAGTGCATCAATTGCACCATACACAGATGCACCGATTTTTTCAAATGCATTTAAGATTGTAGGCAGTAATCCATTTCTTGGAATACTTATCGGTATTGTTGTTACTGCGATTTTACAGAGTTCATCAGCATCTGTCGGAATATTACAGACTCTTGCCATGAACGGCGTTGTAACGACGAATGCGGCGATTTTTATAACACTTGGACAAAATATAGGCTCATGTGTTACAGCTCTTATTTCAAGTGCAGGAACAACGCGTACTGCTAAAAGAGCTGCATGTATGCATCTATTGTTTAATGTGGCAGGTGCGTTGCTGTTTGGTACAGCTGGCTTTATTCTTTTCTGTATAAGACCGGACATTGCAGTTCATAATATAACGGGTGTTGAGATATCAATATTCCATACATTTTTTAATATTACATGTACAGCTGTAATGTTTCCTTTTGCCAAGCTCCTTGTTAAGCTTTCAGGTATTATTGTTCCTGAAAAGAAGACCGAACAGATAGAGGAAATAAGTGATAAAGAAGAACTTGAAATCAGCAGGCATTTTGATGACAGAATTCTCGGACAGCCGTCTGTTGCTGTTGAACGTGCCAAAAATGAAGTTATTAACATGGGGCGTCTTGCCTATGACAATATTGAGATTGCGTCAAGGGCAGTAAGGGAAAACAGTCAGGAACTTGTAGACAGGATATATGAGCTTGAAAAAGAAGTTGATTACTATTCAAAATATCTGACTTCGTATCTTATAAAACTTAATAACCAGTCATTGTCAGATAAGCAGCATCTTCTTGTAAATGACCTGTTCCATGCGGTTATTGATATTGAAAGAGTATCTGACCATGCGGAGAATCTTGCAGATCTTACTAAATATAAAATAGAACATGATATTGTATTCTCACAGCGTGGGCAGGATGAATTACGACAGCTCTGGGATAAAGTACTCTGCTGTTTTGACAGGGCAGTTGTTGCCAGGGAAACAGGCGATGATGCAGCTATACGTGATGTATATAGAATAGAAGATGAGGTTGATGATCTCGAAGAAGAATTGAGAGATAAGCATATAAAAAGGCTTTCAGATGGAAAATGTCTCCCTTCAAATGGCGTTGTTTTCCTTGATATATTATCAAATCTTGAGAGAATGTCGGATCATGCAAAAAATATTGCGGAGTGTGTTCAGGAAGAAATTTCGTCAAATTAACTAAATGGAGAACTTTATAGAAAGATTTTTTTTGCATTTTGTAAAAAAAGGTAATTAATACTTGATATTTTTACTTATATTATGTAAAATACAATCTAGTTGATTAATAATTAACAATCTAATTTATATTAGGAGGAAATTTTTATGTCAGTAAAAGTTGCAATTAATGGTTTTGGACGTATCGGCAGACTTGCATTCAGACAGATGTTTGGTGCAGAAGGATACGAAGTAGTAGCTATCAACGATTTAACAAGTCCTAAGATGTTAGCTCATCTTTTAAAGTATGATTCATCACAGGGCAGATATGTAAACTTCGGTGAAGAAGATCAGGTTACTGCTGATGATGAAGCTGGTACAATTACTGTTAAGGGTAAGACAATCAAAATTTATAAAGAGCCAGATGCTAACAACTGTCCATGGGGCGAAATTGGTGTTGATGTAGTTCTTGAGTGTTCAGGTTTCTATACATCAAAGGCTAAGGCTCAGGCTCATATCAATGCAGGTGCTAAGAAGGTTGTTATTTCTGCACCAGCTGGTAATGATTTAAAGACTATCGTTTACAATGTAAACCATGAAACACTTACAGCAGATGATCAGATTATCTCAGCTGCTTCTTGTACAACAAACTGTTTAGCACCAATGGCAAAAGCATTAAACGATTATGCACCAATTCAATCTGGTATAATGACAACAGTTCATGCTTATACAGGAGATCAAATGCTATTAGATGGACCACATAGAAAAGGAGATTTAAGAAGAGCAAGAGCTGCAGCAGTAAATATTGTTCCAAACTCTACAGGAGCTGCAAAAGCTATAGGTCTTGTTATTCCAGAATTAAATGGAAAATTAATTGGTTCAGCACAAAGAGTTCCAGTACCAACAGGTTCAACAACAATTTTAGTTGCAGTAGTTAAAGGAGAAAACATTACAGTAGATTCTATAAATGCTGCAATGAAATCAGAGGAAAGTGAATCTTTTGGATATACAGATGAATTATTAGTATCATCAGATGTTGTAGGAATGAGATATGGTTCTTTATTCGATGCTACACAGACGATGGTTCTTCCATTAGATAATGGAACAACAGAGGTTCAGGTTGTATCTTGGTATGACAACGAGAACTCCTACACAAGCCAGATGGTTCGTACAATCAAGCACTTCGGAAAACTTCTGAACGCTTAATTTTCTGCGAACGGGTGTAGAAGAATAGACTCAGAAAGGGTCCGGTCTGAAGAGGACCGGGCCCTTTTTTTCCAAAAGACCAAACAAAAAAATGTCTGAGGAATGACTGTTAACAGAGCGGACAACAATACCGCTCGCCCTTATTCATCTGCTTTTGCAGAAATAAAAGTTAAGGAGATATAGAGATGCTGAACAAAAAAAGTGTTGACGATATCAATGTAAAAGGACAGAAAGTACTTGTAAGATGCGACTTCAATGTTCCGCTTCAGGATGGAAAGATCACAGATGAGAACCGTCTTGTAGCTGCTCTTCCTACAATCAAGAAACTGATCGCAGACGGCGGAAAAGTTATCCTCTGCTCCCACCTTGGAAAACCGAAGGGAGAGCCGAAACCGGAGCTTTCTCTTGCACCTGTTGCAAAACGTCTTACAGAGCTTCTCGGACAGGAAGTGAAATTCGTTCCAAGCCCGGTTGTTGTAGATGACACTGTAAAAGCAGCAGTAGCTGACATGAAAGACGGCGAGATCATTCTTCTTGAGAATACACGTTATCGTGCAGAAGAGACAAAGAACGAAGACAAGTTCAGCGAAGATCTTGCTTCCCTCTGTGATGTATTTGTAAATGATGCATTCGGAACTGCTCACAGAGCTCACTGCTCTAACGTAGGTGTTACCAAATATGTGAAGACAGCAGTTGTAGGATATCTGATGCAGAAAGAGATCGATTTCCTTGGAAACGCTGTTGAAAATCCGGTAAGACCGTTCGTAGCAATCCTTGGTGGTGCAAAAGTTGCAGATAAATTAAATGTTATCTCTAACTTATTAGAGAAATGCGATACATTAATCATCGGTGGTGGTATGGCATATACTTTCTTAAAAGCACAGGGATATGAGATCGGTAAATCTTTAGTAGATGATACAAAGATCGATTACTGTAAAGAGATGATGGCAAAAGCAGAAAAACTTGGAAAGAAATTACTCCTTCCGGTAGATGCTGTAACCATCGCAGATTTCCCGAACCCGATCGATGCTCCGGTAGAAGTTACTGTATGTGACGTAAAAGATATGCCGGCTGACAGAGAGGGATGCGATATCGGACCAAAGACTCAGGAGTTATATGCTGATGCAGTTAAGACAGCAAAGACTGTTGTATGGAACGGACCGATGGGTGTATTTGAGAACCCGACATTAGCAGCTGGTACGATCGCAGTTGCAAAAGCACTTGCTGATACAGATGCTACAACAATCATCGGTGGTGGTGATTCTGCAGCAGCCGTTAACCAGTTAGGTTTCGGTGACAAGATGAGCCATATCTCTACCGGTGGTGGAGCTTCCCTTGAGTTCTTAGAGGGTAAGGAATTACCAGGTGTCATGGCAGCCGATGATAAGTAAAAATAGTTGCAGTGTAAAGTTGGCTGCCATGACACCTTAGTTATGGTAGCCGACGATAAATAAGATCAACAAACTTTAAAATGGGAAAAAGAGGATAAGATCATGGCAAGAAAGAAAATCGTAGCCGGCAACTGGAAAATGAACATGACTCCAAGCCAGGCTGTTAAATTAGTAGAGGAATTAAAACCATTAGTAGTAAGTGATGATGTAGAAGTTGTTTACTGTGTACCGGCAATCGACATCGTACCTGTTGTTGAGGCTGTAAAAGGAACCAACGTAGCAGTAGGCGCTGAGAACATGTACTATGAGGAGAAAGGTGCTTACACCGGAGAGATCGCTCCAGAGATGTTAGTTGACGCTGGCGTAAAATACGTTATCATCGGTCATTCCGAGAGACGTGATTACTTCAAAGAGTGCGACTGCATGTTAAACAAAAAAGTGAAAAAAGCTTTCGAGCATAACTTGACACCAATCCTTTGCTGTGGTGAGACATTAGAGCAGAGAGAGATGGGAATCACTTTAGACTGGATCCGTATGCAGATCAAATCTGACTTAAAAGACGTTACTGCAGAGCAGGTTGCTTCTATGGTAATCGCTTATGAGCCGATCTGGGCTATCGGAACAGGAAAAACTGCAACCACAGAGCAGGCTGAGGAAGTCTGCAAGGCAATCCGTGACTGCATCAAAGAAGTATACGGTGCTGACACTGCAGAGAAAGTTCGTATTCAGTACGGCGGATCTGTAAATGCAGGTAATGCAGCAGAGTTGTTTGCACAGCCTGATATCGATGGTGGTTTAGTTGGCGGAGCTTCCTTAAAAGCTGATTTCGGTAAGATCGTAAACTATAAATAAATCATAATCAGGTTAAGGGGATTCTCTCTGGGAGTGAAAGCAGAAGGAATCCCCTTTTCCCTTGATATATGCGGAAAATGTGAAATATATGAAAAAGAAAATAGCACGGATCCTGATATGTGTCCTGATTATAATCTGCGGTTGGAACGTGATGGTAAGAGAATGGAACCAGGCAGGAAAAACGGATTCGGAATATAAAGAAAATAATGCGAATGCAAGGGCACAGAGCGCTAACAGTCAGGACGTTTCACTGGAAGACGATTTACAGGAAACGGAGACATCCTTACAACATAGTGGATCAAATAACAGATCAGAAAATGAGAATATAACAGGTAATTCCGGGAACTCATCGGGAAAAAATGAAAGAGACGATGAAAAAGCGGATGCCGATGACAGCATAAAAACAGATGTAACGAAAAATGAAACGGATATTGCGGACAATCAGGTCAACGGGGATATGGAAATAAAAAATGAACCGGCAGAAGAAGAGCCGACCGAAGATCCCTATGAATATGAAAACGGGTATATTTTTCTGGGAGATTCCAGATTTTATCTGATGAATGAGGAATGCAAAATCGAAGATGTGCCGAATTTTTTTGTGGTATCCTGTCCTGGAATGGGATATGCATGGCTGGCAGATACTGCGTTCCTGAAGGTACAGTCGCTGCAGCGGCAGCATACGGAAATCAAAAACTGGATTGTGATCTGTGGACTGGGAGTCAATGACCTGACATCGATCCGTTCCTATCTGAACAAATATCGCAGATGGCCGGAAAGTTCAAAACTTTATCTGTTGTCTGTGAATCCGACAAAGTCAGGTGCTCCGGTAAGATGTAATAATCAGAGGATTGAAGCATTTAATAACCGCATCAAGAAGGTGGAAAATGCTACATATATCGATTGTTACCGATATCTGACGAATCTTGGGTTTGGAACAAAAGGAGACGGACTCCATTATGATGCGCCCACGAACTGGGCGATTTATTCCTATATATTAGAAAAGCTTAATAAGGATGCCGGAGGGGATCCGGTCACGGAAACAGAATGCCAGGCAAAGGCAAAGAAGTTTGAAAAACAGCTGAGCCAGAAAAACTATTGAAAACAGATGAGGTTATCAGTATAATGGTTCTGGATTAGGAGAATCGTATACTTTTGATAAATGGAAAGAGAATAGAAAGTGAGGAAACAAAACATGAGTAAGAAACCTACCGTATTAATGATCTTAGACGGATTTGGACTGAATGAAAAAACAGAGGGCAATGCCATAGCACAGGCAAAGACACCGGTGATCGACGGACTTATGAAAGACTATCCGTTTGTAAAAGGAAATGCAAGTGGTCTTGCAGTTGGTCTTCCTGACGGACAGATGGGTAACTCTGAGGTAGGACATTTAAATATGGGTGCCGGAAGAATCGTATATCAGGAACTGACGAGAATCACAAAAGAAATCAGCGATGGCGATTTCTTCAAAAATCAGGCATTATTAGATGGTATGGAAAACGTAAAGAAAAACGGTTCCGACCTTCATTTATACGGACTGTTATCAAACGGTGGTGTACACAGCCACATCACGCACCTGTTTGGCCTGCTTGAAATGGCAAAAAAAGAGGGCGTTGAGAATGTATATGTACACTGCTTCTTAGACGGACGTGATACTGCTCCGACTTCCGGTAAAGAGTTCATCGAAGAACTGGAAGATAAGATGAAAGAAATTGGTGTTGGCAAGATCGCATCTATTTCCGGACGTTACTACGCAATGGATCGTGATAACAGATGGGATCGTGTGGAGAAAGCATACAAAGTGCTGACCACTGGCGAGGGAGAAACTGCTGAGAGCGCAGTAGCAGCTATGGAAGCATCTTATGCAAAAGATGTGACAGATGAGTTCTTCGTTCCAACTGCAATTACAGAGAACGGCAAACCGATCGCAACAATCAAAGACAACGATACTGTTATTTTCTTTAACTTCCGTCCTGACCGTGCGCGTGAGATCACAAGAACATTCTGTATGGATGATTTTGATGGATTTGACCGTGGCGCAAGAAAGAACGTAAAATACATCTGCTTCACAGAGTATGACGTGACGATTCCGAACAAAGAAGTTGCATTTAAGAAAGTAGAACTGAAAAATACATTTGGTGAGTATTTAGCAGCACATGATATGACACAGGCAAGAATCGCCGAGACAGAGAAATATGCACACGTTACCTTCTTCTTCAACGGCGGTGTGGAAGAACCAAACAAAGGTGAGGATCGTATTCTTGTAAAATCTCCGAAAGTAGCTACCTACGATTTACAGCCGGAGATGAGCGCACCGGAAGTATGCGACAAGTTATGTGCAGCAATCCGTT
>ONZX01001510.1_pt1 | contig 11371 bp, 7 predicted proteins | sample 1671831 | NCBI WGS metagenome assembly ONZX01 (sample SAMN06348197, study PRJEB24527) | human gut metagenome | reverse complement strand
GTTCTCTCACACAAGACGATCTCAACAACTCCATAAACAAGCTTCAAGCTCGTGCCGGCCTGCCGGCTATGACAACTACTCCAGATGCCGATCCTGCCAATAATATGGGAGTAAGCAATCTGATTTGGGAGATACGCCGCTGTCGCCGTTGCGAACTGATTATGGATAACTGGTACCGATATTGGGATTTAATCCGTTGGCACCAGCTCGACAAATTGGATTCAACCAAGTACCCGAACACCATGTTGGGCGCCAACGTAAGCAATGTGCCTGACTGTGAAGAAGCGACCAAGAACGGATATATAGATGCCTCCGATGCACAAATCCGTACTTATGAAGCCAAACATTATTTCTACCCGATTCCAACTACACAGTTGACCCTAAATAAAAACATGAAGCAGAATCCGGGTTGGTAATCAACTAAAAACAGCATATCGCGCTGTACCTCGTTTGGATTTAATTAAAGCGTTCATACATTCCATGTATCTAAATACAAATGTATGGACGCTTTTGTTATTCCCTTTAAAAGGTGTATAGAAACACGAATAGCACCTTCTAAAAGGAACCATAAATCAATATCATATACTTTCCCTTCGTTCATAACATACTAACAAGAAACATATCATGAAAAAGAAGAACATATTTTTCGTACTACTAATCTGCTTCATCAATAGTAGTTGCAACAAAGAAGAACAAACAGACGAGTTACAAGATAAGGATTTCTATTCTGATGTCACAACACGTGCTTCCTACATAAGCGGTACTATTACGGGCGAAATGAACCCCTATGTTAGTGATGGTTACTACACTTATGATTTAAGTATTCCTATACAAAAACAATCTGTAGGTATAAGAATTTCAGCAGTCGGTGGAGAAGCACGATTCAAAACAAACTACCAAGAACGATTCGAGAGTACATGGGTAACCCAAATTCCAGCAGGAAAAAACCATTTTCCAATAAATGTATTATGGACTAAAGCAGGTAGTAATTCTACCCTGATGGTACGTCCTGAAAAAAGTACAATCGAACTTACCGCAGATCTAAGAAACATCAATGTCAAAATGAAACCTATGCCAATCAATGCCCCTTCAACATTTGAATTGGGAGATACGATAACACTTCGGTGCAATTATCCCATAAACAAAGATACGGACATAAAGTGGACTTACGATAAAAATCTATTCGCTGAAATCTCTCAAAGTGCATCTGCTACAACAGTAGTAAAAGTTTCAGTATAAAAGACCAGCCCTCCGGTTCAAGTGTACAATGGCGTACTACTGGAGGAACAAGCCCACAAAACTACATAGGAGATATTTATACTTGTAAAAACATTAGTTCTACCATTACAATGCCCAGATTATACGCAACTATAGTCTTACCCTCTGGATTCACAATAGAAAAAGAAAGCTATCTCAGACTTTTCAATCCAAATGCTTCTTTTGAAAAAGGGAATTTAGTTCCAGACCAAATCGATGCTGTCAATGCAAATATCACTGTAAGTTTAATGGGATATCCAAATTGGGCCACTAATTTTACTTGGTCATCGACAAACGTCTCTGAAATTTGCATACAAGGGCAATCATGGACATGTATTTCTTACAACTCTTTTGAAGTATGGGATAATGAAGTAGAGATTAAAGTTGCATATCAATCACCTTGTGGGGACTGGTATGAAGTCAGTGAAATGTTCCCAATCGTTCATTAATGATAATACTATAACATATCGCCCTCACAAGCGAAAAAGCACCCGTCCATTTGCTCGTTACACAAAAGAAGCTTATATTTGCTTACCTAAAAAACAAACAGCTATCATGGTACAGCAAGACATACGATGGATACAGCGTTTTTCCAACTACCGCAAGGCTTTAGCCAAATTAAGCCAAGCCATGGCAATCATGTCCGAACAATTAGCGTTCAACGATGGAGTGGACGAATTATTGCAGGAAGGCATGATACAGCGTTTTGAATATACCCACGAACTGGCTTGGAAAGTGATGAAGGACTATGCCGAGTATCAGGGGTATACCGACATCCGCGGCTCCCGTGATGCCATACGCAAAGCCCTTGAAATGGGATTGATTGATGACAAGCAATGGATGGAGACTATAGAAGCCCGAAATCTGACATCGCACAATTATGACAACGATGTAGTCTCTGAAATCTATGAAAACATCACAAACTTCTATTTCCCCCTATTCTGCAGATTTGAAGAGAAAATGCAATCCTTGAATACACCATCCTTATTCGATTGAGCTATGTACGGATTGACCGACAATGAACTGGAAAAGCTATGCAATCTCTTCCGGAAACATGAAGAAATAGAGCAGGCTGTTTTGTACGGCTCACGAGCCAAAGGAAATTTCAAGCCTTTTTCCGACATAGACATCACGCTGATGGGAGACAGACTTACGTATAATACTTTAAGCAGCCTTTCCGATGAAATAGACGACCTGCTTTTGCCTTACAGCGTAGACCTTTCCATCTATGGCAAATTAAAGAATGCCGACCTTTTGGAACATATACACCGTATGGGAATACCCATATTCAGCCGCCCATCAAACTAAACTAAATTTCACACATCCACCCTCACCACCCTCACCTTTCGCACGCATCGCCCTATTCATCGGCATTCAAGAGGTGGGTGAGAGCAAATTTAAAAAGTGAGGGCAAAATTTGCCCTCACCACAAGATTTCTTCGTTCAAAGTTATAAGTCACTCATTCTTACCGTAATATCCTGAAACGGGTACATAAATCGGTTGCAGCATTGTTCCCTCATTCTTCAACTTTCCTTCGGTGCGCAGCCGACGGATATGCCGCATGGCAGTAGTACGCATCATGCCGCAAACGCTTTGAAAGTCATTCCGTGTCATAAAAGGGCGAGTGGCGAAATAGTTGGTCAGCCGACGGTCTATCTCTTTATCCGTCAGTTTAGCCGAATGCTCGTTTGCCTTCAAAGCCTTTGCCTTGATGGTACCAATTTCATTTTTCAGTTTCTGGTCGGCACGAAATTTCACACCCGCCATCTTCACCTTCGTCAACTTACGCTTGGTAGCAGCCACTACCGGTTCGATCGTGGTGAGCGACACGCGAAAGTAGCCGATGCCGTCGAGATGCACCTGCCTTCCTTCGGCAAGTTCCCTGCCCATGACGTGCGACACAGCATCAAGCACAGCCGTCACATCGGTTTCTGTCAATGAGCAACGTGCCTGGATGTCCCGCCGCAATTCATCGGTAGACCTGCTCCCATTTAGGCGGAGACGGGGATGAAGGATTTTATCTTCCGGAGATTTGTCGTACGAGTCCGGATTCTCGTACCAATCAAACAAAATAGCCATAGTTCAAACTGCGTTAAAGGGTTACATTATACGATAAAGCACTGCACGGAACACGTGCGAAGTACGTACGCAGTCTGTTGAAGTACAAAGGTTATATCACAGCCCAGCCCGTGAGCAGAACCGTTCACTGTAGTGAGCTGCTCCGTTCACTAATATGAACAAGAAAGACCACTTTAGTGGACTGTTCATAAACTCTGGTGTAAAAATAGACAAAACTATGGGGATAAGCAAAGAAACAAACACCTTTTATAAAAGAAACATATAGACATTCCACCCCCAAAAAGAAGCCAATCGGAAAATAATCCTTGAAAAGCTTGTATCCCCCCCTTTCCCGGCGTATCTTTACAAGAATATTACATACACGATAAAGAATGAAAATCACACTGATCAGAGAGGAACGCGAAAGCGGAAAAGAGGCCGTCAGCACACAAGAAACGGACATGTTGATGGAAAAGCTGAAAACAGAGAACAAGACCGGATACATTACGGAGCTGCGTAGCATCATCCCGCATTTGAAAGGGACCAACGCCCGATATGAGCATATCGACAGACTGCCGCGTCTCTATCCCGCCGTAGAAATGACCCGCACCAAAGCAGGAGAACATCGGATAAAGACCTACAACGGGCTGATACTACTGGAAGTAAACAATCTGGCCGGGGTGGCCGAAGCCGAACTGGTGAAACAACAAGCCGCCCTGCTGCCGCAAACCTTTGCCGCCTTCTGTGGCTCCAGCGGACGAAGCGCCAAAATATGGGTACGCTTCACCCTGCCCGACGGAGGGCTTCCAAAGAATGAAGACGATATCGCCTTATTCCACGCCCACGCCTACCGCCTGGCAGTGAAGTGCTACCAACCCCTTCTCCCTTTCCCCATCACCCTCCAGGCTCCTTCACTCCTACAAAGCTGCCGGATGACCGTGGACGAACAGCCCTATTATAGCCCCACCGCCGTGGCCTTCTGCCTGGAACAGCCCTGCGCCCTGCCCTCGGAAGACAACTACCGCCAACGGAAACAGCAGGAAAGCAATCCGTTGCTGAGAATGACTCCCGGCTACGAAGTGGCGGACACATGCAACCTGCTCTTCGAGGCCGCCCTCGACCGCGCCTTCCGCGATTTGGACAACTGGCGACGGGGCGACGACCTGCGCCCGCTGCTGTCCCGCCTTGCCGAACATTGCTTCAAAGCCGGCATTCCTGAAGAAGAAGCGGTGCGCCAGACACTGGTGCACTACTACCGGGAGGCAGACGAACCCCTTGTACGCCTGACGCTGCATAACCTTTACGGGGAATTGAAAGGCTTCGGCACCCGCAGCAGCCTAAACAAAGACCAGGAAACTGCTTTCCGGCTGGAGGAGTTCATGAAACGCCGCTACGAATTCCGCTACAACACCGTGCTTGGCGACTTGGAATACCGGCAGCGCGACTCCATCCACTTCTACTTCCAACCTGCCGACCAGCGCGTACGCAGCAGCATCGCCATGAAGGCACTGAAAGAGGGAGTACGTGTGTGGGACCGCGACATCACCCGCTTCCTGTCTTCGGACTACGTGCCGCTATACAACCCCATCGAAGAATATCTCTATAACACCGGACGCTGGGACGGCAAAGACCGCATCCGCGCATTGGCCGACCTCGTGCCCTGCCACAATCCCCACTGGAGGGAACTGTTCTACCGGTGGTTTCTTGGCATGGTGGCACATTGGCGGGGAATCGACAAACAGCACGGCAACAATACCTCGCCCCTGCTCGTAGGTTCGCAAGGTTACCGCAAAAGTACTTTCTGCCGTATCCTATTGCCACCGGAGCTGCGTTTCGGCTACACCGACAGTATCGACTTCAAGAGCAAGCAGGAAGCGGAGCGCAGCCTTGACCGCTTTTTTCTGATTAACATCGACGAATTCGACCAGATAAACGCCAATCAGCAAGGCTTCTTGAAGCACCTCCTGCAAAAACCGGTTGCCAACCTGCGAAAGCCCTACGGTACCACTATTCAGGAAATGCGCCGCTATGCCTCCTTCATCGGGACCAGCAATCTGAAAGACCTGCTGACCGACCCGTCGGGAAGTCGCCGTTTCATCTGCATCGAAGTGACCGGTCCTATCCAGACAAACGTCACTATCAATTATCACCAGCTCTATGCCCAAGCCATGCACGACATCATGAAGGGTGAACGCTACTGGCTGGACGACACTGACGAAGCAATCGTAAAGGAGTACAACCGGGAATTCGAGCGGGTAGACCCATTGGAAGAACTTTTCCTTTGCCATTTCCGTGGCGCGGAGGAGAGCGAAGAAGGCGAATGGCTCACAGCCATGCAGATTTTCAACGACCTGCAACAGAAAACGAGGGATAAGTTGGCCATCAACCGGATAGCAGCTTTCGGGCGCACGCTCCGCAAGCTGGACATCCTCAACAAGAAATCGAACCGGGGAACACTTTATCATCTGGTAAGAATAGAAGAATGAACCGGCACTCCCACCGATTGTACCAAAGTGAGGGCAAACTTGGCCCTCACTCTTTTTATAAAAAGTATTTCCGTACGCAGCTGATGCAGTTCAACCATTATTTAATAAGGTGAACAGTTGACTATTTGCAAATTATGATTGATAATACTAAAAATACCCAAATAAGTGTTTTTGATATTAAAATAAAACGTATCTTTGTTGCAAACAACGTCCTCCTTAATAATACTATTATGAAGAAACTGCTACTATTAACCATCCTGCTATGTAGCTCATTACTGTGTCAGGCACAAAAAGAGCGCATTGTCTTAGGCGATGAACAAACTTCAGAGTATTTTCCAATCCTGAAAGGAAAACGGATTGCAATCTTCTCCAATCACACCGGAATGGTGGGAGACAAGCATTTACTGGACATACTGCTGGAAAACAAATTCAATGTAGTAGCTATTTTTTCACCTGAACACGGTTTTCGCGGAGATGCGGATGCAGGAGAGCACGTATCCAGTTCGGTCGACAAGAAAACGGGCGTCCCCATCCTTTCTCTTTACGACGGGAAAGACAAAAAACCGAGCGAAGCATCCATGAGAAAATTTGATATATTGGTTATTGACATCCAGGATGTAGGCTTGCGGTTCTATACCTATTATATAACAATGTGCCGGCTGATGGACGCCTGCGCCGAGTACAACCGCAAGGTATTGTTGCTGGACCGCCCCAATCCGAACGGACATTATGTAGACGGACCGATACTGGACATGAAATACAAATCCGGAGTGGGTTGGTTGCCTATTCCCATTGTACATGGCATGACACTGGGCGAACTGGCATTAATGGTAAACGGAGAACGCTGGTTACCGGCCTCACGCGTGTGCGACCTTACCGTCATACCCTGCAAGAATTATACGCACCAGACAAAATACACATTACCCATTCCCCCCTCTCCCAACCTGCCGAACATGAAAGCCGTCTATCTGTATCCGGCTACCTGCTATTTTGAGGCCACTCCCGTCAGTCTGGGCAGAGGAACTTCACTCCCGTTTCAGGTATACGGACATCCCAATATGACAGGCTATGATTACAGTTTTACTCCCAAAAGTGTTCCCGGCGCCAAAAATCCGCCCCAACTGAACAAGCTATGCCACGGCGTAAACCTCAGTAATATGAGCGATGAAGAAATTTGGAAGCGCGGTGTGGATCTGAGCTACGTAATTGACGCTTATAAGAACCTGAACATAGGCGACCACTTCTTCCGTCCGTTCTTCGAATTGCTGGTAGGAACAGACTATGTCCGCAAGATGATAATAGAAGGAAAGAGCGCCGAAGAAATCAAAAACCGCTGGAAAGGCGATGTGGAAAAGTTCAAGGAACAGCGTAAGCCCTATTTGCTTTATCAAGAATGATTATTCATACAAACCGGAACCTATTAACCAGTAAACACTAATACCCAATCAATACAATGAGCCCGTTATCCGTTATCATCACCATTGCAGCCTATTTTGCAATACTCTTCACAGTTTCTTACATTGCCGGCAGAAAAGCAGACAATGCAGGTTTCTTCGTGGGCAACCGCAAATCGTCCTGGTATGTGGTGGCATTTGCTATGATTGGCTCCAGCATATCCGGAGTAACGTATGTATCCGTGCCCGGCATGGTTGCCGCAAGTAACTTCGGCTATCTGCAAATGGTACTGGGATTTATTGCGGGACAATTAATCATCGCCTTTGTTCTGACCCCCTTATTCTACCGGATGAATCTGGTTTCCATTTACGAATATCTGGAGAACAGGTTCGGCATGTCCTCATACCGTACAGGGGCCTGGTTTTTCTTCATCTCCAAAATGCTTGGAGCGGCAGTACGGCTGTTCCTCGTCTGCCTGACATTACAACTGCTGGTATTCGAGCCATTCGGATTACCGTTTATTCTGAATGTAGCCATCACCGTAGCTTTGGTATGGCTGTACACTTTCCGTGGAGGCGTAAAGTCGCTCATCTGGACGGACTCCTTGAAAACGTTCTGCCTTGTGGTATCGGTTGTATTGTGCATCTGCTATATAGCTTCCGACCTTAATTTGTCTTTCACCGGTATGCTCGGTACAATTGCCGACAGCGATATGTCCCGCATATTTTTCTTTGATGATGTCAACAGCAAGCAATACTTCTTCAAGCAGTTCTTTGCCGGAGCATTTACCATGATAGCCATGACCGGATTGGATCAGGACATGATGCAACGCAACCTCAGCTGCAAGAATTTCAAGGACTCACAAAAGAACATGATTACCAGCGTCATTTCGCAATTCTTCGTCATTCTGTTGTTTCTGATGCTGGGTGTACTGCTCTACATATTTGCCGGCAGCCAAGGAATACAAGTGGAGAAAAGTGATGAACTTTTCCCCTTAATTGCTACAGGAAATTACTTCCCCGCCGTTGTAGGCATCCTGTTTATTATCGGACTGATTTCTTCGGCTTACTCGGCAGCAGGATCCGCACTGACAGCCCTTACTACATCCTTCACCGTAGATATTCTCGGCACAAGAGGAAGGACGGAAGAGGAAATCGTAAAAATCCGGAAACGGGTACACATAGGAATGGCCGTAATAATGGGTATTACGATTTTTGTATTCAACCTGCTGAACAATACCAGTGTAATCGATGCCGTATATATTCTGGCAAGCTACACCTATGGTCCTATCTTGGGACTGTTTGCTTTCGGCATCTTCATGAAACAGCAGGTGCGGGACAAATACATACCGTTAGTGGCCATCGTCTCTCCGCTTCTTTGCTTCATCCTGCAAAAGAACTCGGAAGCATGGTTCAACGGTTATCAGTTCAGCTATGAGCTGCTTATATTCAATGCACTGTTCACCTTCATCGGACTCTGCATACTGATAAAGAAAGACAAAAAGAACATTTAACTTAATACATCATCATCATGAGTGTAAGACTCCACTTTTTGCTCAGCATGCTTGCCACCGCCCTTATCCCCCAAACGGGCGGTGCGCAAGAGTTTCCGACAGAAACCCGCCGGGAAATAGGCAAGTTTCTGGATGCCACTGCACGAAAAGAAATATCCGTAGGACACATCACCGTTGACTCTGTTGCCATAAACGGCAACACCCTGCAACTCTTTGCCAACATGAACTGTTCCTACATTCCTTTCCGTGAGGACAATGTAGCCGAAATTTATAAAGGTATCAACGCCTTGTTGCCCACCGAATTTGCAAAGTACAGGCTACAGCTACGCACCAACAGACATAGTATCGAAGAACTGATTCCCCAGGCGTTGCGTTCGAAAAAAGACAAAAAGGCTCTTACATTCAGCCAGGATGTAGAAAAGCCTCTGGTAACCAAAGTTTCCAGACCTTATACCCCAACCAACGGACTGCAAAACCGTCATATTGCCTTATGGCAAAGCCACGGCTTTTACTACGAACCGAAACTCAACCGCTGGGAATGGCAGCGCGCCCGCTGTCTGCAAACCGTGGAAGACCTGTATACACAGAGCTTCGTATTGCCCTACCTTGTTCCGATGCTGGAAAACGCCGGAGCCAATGTGCTGCTTCCGCGTGAACGCGACTGCCAGACTGCCGAAATCATTATCGACAATGACGGTTGCCTTAACACCAACTCTACCTATACCGAGCATACCGCTGACAAGGTATGGCGGCAAGGCACAGGAAAAGGCTTCGCACATCTTCGCCCGCAATACATAGATTTTGAAAATCCTTTTAAAGAAGGTACATTCCGTATCGCAGAAACCGTCAAAAAAGGAAAAGAAAGCACGGCCGAATGGATTCCCGAAATACCTCAAAACGGACAATATGCAGTCTATGTATCCTATCAGACTGTTCCAAACAGCAGTGACGACGCCCTTTATACCGTTTATCATAAAGGCGGGGTATCCCAATTCAAAGTCAACCAGAAAATGGGGGGCGGCACTTGGGTCTATCTGGGAACTTTCGGTTTTGATGCCGGAAAAAGCAATGCCTGCAAGGTGACTCTGAGCAACCGTTCTGCCAAAGCCGGACAAACAGTCACAGCCGATGCCGTAAAGATTGGCGGCGGCATGGGAAACATTGCCCGCCGTATCTCTGAGGAAGGGGCAACCGATAATTTGAAAAGCTCCGACAAAACCGTCAACGCATCAAATGCAGCAAAGAATATACCGGCAGCATATCAACCGTCCTATATCACCGAATACCAAAAGAGCGGTTATCCCCGTTTTTGCGAGGCTGCCCGTTACTGGATGCAATGGGCCGGCATTCCGGACAGCGTATATTCCGAAAGCCACGGAAAGAATGATTACACGGATGACTATAAAAGCCGTGGAATATGGGTGAACTACCTGGCGGGCGGTTCTGCCGCCAACCCCACGGAAAAGGGGTTGAATATTCCGGTAGACCTGGCGTTTGCCTTCCACTCGGATGCAGGAACTACCCTTAACGACTCTATCATCGGAACACTCGGCATCTATCAGACCGATGCCTACAACGGCGTATTTGCCAATGGGGCATCACGCTACTTGTCTCACGACCTGACAGACCTGATTCAATCCAATATCGTACGCGATATCCGCACACTGTATGAACCCCGATGGACCCGCCGCGGCAAATGGAACCAATCATACTATGAAGCCCGCGTTCCACGCGTACCGACCATGTTACTTGAGTTGCTTTCTCACCAGAACTTTGCCGATATGCGTTACGGTATCGACCCACGCTTCCGATTTACGGTAAGCCGCGCTATCTACAAAGGAATGTTGCAGTTTCTCTGTTCGCAATACCGTATGGATTATATAGTACAGCCCTTGCCTGTAGACCACATGGCATTGCGCATGATCGGTGAAAATGAAATCGAGTTGAGCTGGAAAGCTGTAAACGACCCGCTGGAACCGACAGCCGCCCCCGAGAAGTACATCGTTTATACGCGTATCGGCAACGGTGACTTCGACAACGGCACAGTAGTGGATAAAAACAGTTACCGCACCGTTCTTCCCGCCGGTATCGTATGCAGCTATAAGGTAACCGCCCTCAACAAGGGTGGTGAGAGCTTCCCTTCTGAAATTCTTTCGGCAGGACAGGCTTTCAACAGCAAAGGTGCAGTATTGGTCATCAACGGATTCGACCGCATCAGTGCTCCCGCCGACTTTGTAGCCCCTGCACCTGCCGACACGCTACTTGCAGGTTTTCTGGACGATTTGGACCATGGAGTGCCTTATATCAAAGACATCAGTTACATCGGAAAGATGAAAGAGTTCCGCCGTTCCATCCCCTGGATGGACGATGACGCATCCGGTTTCGGCGACTGCTACGGCAACTACGAAACACAGGTTATCGCCGGAAATACATTCGACTATCCGGCAGTGCACGGAGCTGCCATACTGAAGGCCGGTTACTCCTTCGTTTCATGCAGTGATGAAGCTGTTGAAAGCGGACAAGTTGTCCTGAACGACTACACATACACCGACCTTATTCTCGGCAAAGAGTGCCAGACCAAGATAGGCAGAGGCGGAATAAAGCCTTTGGAGTTCAAGACATTCAGCAAACCGATGCAAGACTGTATTACAGCTTACTGCA
>ONZX01001509.1_pt1 | contig 11372 bp, 14 predicted proteins | sample 1671831 | NCBI WGS metagenome assembly ONZX01 (sample SAMN06348197, study PRJEB24527) | human gut metagenome | reverse complement strand
TAGGCATACAATAGATTTGAAAATATCCATAATCATCAAGATGTTATTTGCTATTAATCCGCTTATAAACAAGTATAACGGTTTGTCCTCTAAAAGTACCTCCTATGGTAATTCTGCTTAATACACCATTTACTTTATTAGAAACGATAACCACTCCACTTTCACCAAAACCTTTGTATTCGTAACCATCTTTAGATGTCAGAGTAACAGTTTCATTTTTATAAGTTACAGTGGCTTTAGATTCACTAACAAGATGGGCTGTAATATTTGAAGCACTTACAGTCGTCACTTTCTCATTGTCAATAACTGCATAATCAAACTTGTATTCATCAGCATATAGATTAATACTGAATACGATTAATGTAAATGCGAATATTAGGACTTTGAATTTCATACCATACTTCTATTTAATGTGAACACATAGATACTAAAACCAATAATCCAACAACAGCAACAAGTATTGACATACACCCAGTTTTGTTCAGTTCCTTATCTTTGAATCCATTCTTCAAGCCATCTTTAATAAAGATATATGCAAAGAATCCTCCTGCGATAATACCCAAAAGTACCCATAAGGACATTCCAAAATTAGAAGTTCCACCGTTATCCCATCTACCACGATTACCAATGTCTGCAAATAGATAAGTAGTATTGAGGAATAGCATGATAAAAAGCAATATACACTTATTTAACTTGTTCATACTTAATACTATTTACATGTTGTGTGAATATCTTCTGTTTACTATTGCTTTGGCAATTTCATTGAAATATGTAGCAACCTCTTTATTGGCATAAAAAGCCCGATACTTCTTTTGTTTGCGTACACTTAAAGCTCTGTACTCCGCACCACTTATCCTATTTCCTTTGTTGTCATACCAATAATCATCATTGTCAGCATTTCCTAACTCTCCTTTAGAATCTGTTATGTTTCCAAAATCATCAGCTGAAAGTCTGTCTTTTTTCAATGCATCCATATACCTTTCATACGCATTTCTAAATTCCTCACGTTTATATTCATTCCAATTCTTACTTGCAACATAGGATTGAACATTAGTTCCTAAATTGTGTATATATAATTCTTTGTCAATTTTGCGCATACCATATTTATATGAAAAATTGCCTTGAAATTCTTGGTTTACAGATAATCTGTTCATAAAAATATCACTGTCATTTCCCATATTTACACTATATATGGGAGCAAAGTATAAGGTAAGCAGTAGTAAAACAAAAGTTCTCATAATTTCAACAATTAGTAGTTAAAGTAAATAGTACCCAACGTTGTATGCTCTACTTTCCATTCAAAGTTATTCACTATAATTTCTTTGTCTAATAAAGCATTGACCCTAACGGCTCTGTTATTACAATCTCTCCAACTTTCTCTATATAAAGAACGGTCTAATACAGCCCGAACATAGATTTCAGTTTCTCCCGAATAAGATTCTCCTAAATTGATTTTGATTTTTGTTCTTTTGAAATTTTGTGAATTTGCATTAAAGAAGTATGCTCCTACAGTCTGATAGCTTTGTGTGGTAGAACGGTTAGGAGTAGAATATGAAGGCACATTCGGAAAATACCCGTTACTATTGCCACGGTTATGTTCGTTGCTACTGTTGTTATTGCTTTTGCTAACTATTACGGGTTTGTATTCAACTAATGGAAGTTGTGAATAAGCAATTGTTGGCAGTACTGTAAAAGCTAAAATTGAAATAATCTTTTTCATTGCTCACTAATATTGTACTTCCCAATTCCCCGAAGAAGTGGATATAAAATAAAGGTGTGGGAACTATATTTGTCTTATCCTTAGATTAGGTCTTCGCAATACCTTTGGAATGGATAAAACAATAGCCCCACACCAAAAGGTATATAACTCATTTACAAGATGAATATATATCAAATGTGTGGGTGCTATTGCTATCATCTTCATTCCAAAATTAAAGTTGCGAAGTTTAATCTAAGAAGATAATCTCAATAACACCTTTTCGTTAAATATGTCCTTTCAGTGCCTTAACGCATTAAGACCTCTGAAATTGCTGCAAAGTTAGTGAAAGGTTTTGAATAGCTAAAGATAAAACGCTGATAAATGCAGTTCTAAGTGTTCCAAAACATATCTGTAGTAGGTAATTAGGCAATATTGCCCTTTTTTCTTCGTAGCTTCAAAGATAGGTACTTTTTTTGATTGGGGTCTATAAAAAGATTTCTTTCCGAAAAAAGTACCCGTAGATTCTGTGGATTGAAAAGATGCTGTTCTATTAGAGATAATAAGGTATATAGATTTGTAGTCTAACTAAGTAATGAATGAAAGAAGTATCTAATCTTCATAATAGGCATAAAAAAAGTCCGCAAATGCTGCGAACTCTTTAATAATCTGATTGTTATTTATTATTTTCAATAGTCTCTTTTAATTCGTTAAAGTTGTCAAAGTAGAAGAGCCTTTCACCTTCCGATGTCTGTATTCTAAAATGTTTTTCATTTGCTCTCTTTGAAACTGCGTAAACAACATCTTTATATTTCAATTTAAGAATAATAGTTCCTAAAATTTTGGTAATGAATAATTCACCCACTTCTCCAGTTGGTGCCCAACTACTATTTGTTACATATTTCCATAATCCAACATTGCCTAAAGAGAACATATCTTCCATATCTATTGCGTTTTTAGTTAATTAGTCCACAAAATTAATGATTCATTTGCAATTATAGCGGTATCTGTGAGGATAAATTTGCCCCAAAATCGCACATACCATAAACTACAAGCCATATTATGCCATTTTAAAAAGAGAGTTTCCCACTCCGTTACAGAACTGGTTTGCATTCCGTTTTTCTTGGAACTATCAGAATGTGACAAACTTTTCTGTTTCTGTAAATGGTTCAGAAACTTCAAACTTTGTCACATTCCAACAGATTAGAAACTTAAACAGTCATAAGTATTTAGTAGTTCTTCCTGCCTTAAACCTAAGTATCTTTTAGTTATAGTTACACTGGAATGATTAAACAGCTCCATCAGTTTAACTAAGGCAAGTTCTGAATTGTCACTGTTCATATTATAAACTTGTCTGCCAAAAGTCTTCCTAAGGGAATGGCAACTGAAATTACCTAAACGTAGTTTGTACCTCTTTTTCACCTCTTTTAGTATCACATTGATTCTTTGGATAGTGAAAACAGTTCCTTTTTGGCTCACTAAAATAGGTGAGTTAATTCCTATTGGCTTTATCTGTTCATAACATTCTTTAATGTGCTGCCCAAGTTGGGCATTTATCCTAATAGTTCTCACCTTATTTGTCTTTTTCTCTATTACTGTAAATTCACTGGTATTTAATATCTGTTTCCATCTCAAAGCTAGAATATCAGATATTCTTAAACCAGTGAAACACCCCAAAGCTATAAGAAGTGAAATTTTGTAATTTCCATCTTTAGCCAATTTTCTTATTAAATTCATTGCATCAGACCAAACTAGATAATCTGCTGTAGTGCTTGAATATTTTAAGCTCATAATGTTCTGTTTTATATGTAAATAAATAAAAGTGAATGTTTCACCATTACCAATATACTAGCCAATTAGCTAACATGTTGATTTATAGCAAAACATTCACTTTGTATATTAGTGAGTATTTATGATTGTATATAAATAAAGATAGATAAAATCAGTATCAGCAAAAAGGGATTTATAATACCAATTATTATTAGTAACAGTACTACTAGTATGCCCCATAGTACTAGTTTTTCATTATCATTCATTTTGTAGTATTTTTAAGTGAATAAAAAAAGGACACCTAATAAATAGATGCCCTATTAGTTAGTTTAGCCCAAGAACCAAGAATATTTATTATCCAGTCCTTGTAATACATTGTTTAATCCAACACTTACCTCTGTAGCATTTACCCCACGTTGTAAATAAGCGTCCACATAACTCATCTTATTTGCTTGTGTGAGTAAATTATGAAAATCAAAAAGAGATATAGCATTATCTTTCACTCCAAACACTTCATTTGTGTAATAATCACGACACACACTATTTATTTGGCTGTCAGTGATTAAAAGTCTTGGTATTGCTTTCTGTCTTGCTGGTGAAAGTGCTTGATACATTCTCATTCTGCCTACCACTTGTGCAAACTGTGTTTCAGATAGATAAGTGTCTGATAGTGTTTGCATCAAATGTATTTCTTTGGCTGCATTGAAGCTGTTAAACAATTCCAGTACATTTCTGTAAAGCTCATTGATATTGGTTACTTCCATGTTGAATCTCACACCCTCACCAGTAAGAATCTGATTAGAACAAATTTTCATTCTCCAACCAATAAAGATAGAGAACTTTTCTAAGCCTTTGGAAGAACGGTACAGATTCAAGTCACTGTAATTTCTTACCCCACCTATGCACAATTCAAGTTTTTGCCCTCTTATTGTTTCAAAAATGGTGGGAACAGTAAAAGCAAATGCAAGCCTTTGATAGAATTGTGTCTTTTCACATTCTAACAGTTCACTTGCTTTCTTGCCTAGTGCAGACGGTATTCTACCACGTACTATATGTGAAACTCTTATTTCTGGAAAGCTCACCTTTTCACCTGCATAGAATGTACTTGCAGCTTCATGCACACAAGAAATAAAATCTTGGTGTGCAATGGTTAATTCTTGGTTTGCCCAAGTAGGCACAACACATTTGTTTGTAAGTTCTTCCAGTGTGATAGAATCTGTATTTGCTTCCAAGAAAGTAATGTTTGGCTTTGCAGTTTCTTCAATAATGGTTGCTTCTTCTGCAAACTCACCTAAATTTAAAGTTCTTTTCTCTGTTGGCATGATAACTAAATTATTCATATTGATAAAAGTTTAAATGATTAATAATTCTTTTTTATATCAATATACAGAGGGGGACTAAAGGGGTTGTGGGCACGCGCTACAGCCACTCTTATATATTTTAGTTCACTGGCTGAATAGGGAGGGGGATTTCTGTATTAAGTACCTTATATATCTGCCTCCTGATTTTTAGCTAAACTGCATATAGGTGATTCTTTAATCAGGTAGCCTTTTTAATGTCATTGGCTGTATGTGGCATATTATAAAGTATAAGCTATATAACTCTTATTAAAGTGGAAATTTTCAGAAAGTCAGAATCGGAAAAATGTACGTCTGTGGTTCTGAGCCAAAAATAAAAGCCGCAAGGGTTACTTGCGGCTTGGCAATATATTAGGCAATGTAACCTCTTTCAAGGTCTTCATCGGTGATTATTTCGGGATATAGATTCTTGATAATAGCCAACTGACTTTCAGAAGTTATCAGAAATATATCCTCTCTAAGCAGGTGTATTCCTTTCTTGTTCCTCTTTACATAGCCATTTTCTATGGCTTCATTCATATATCTTGATATTGTACCTTTAGACAAGCCAAGTTCTTCCGCTAATTTGTTTTGGCTGTAAAGAGTGGTGTTAGTCCCGTTCAAGCATTTACATTTCAGCAGGACAAGAAAGCCTTTCAGTTCCTTGCTTATAGGTTCATCATATAACTTATTCGTTATAAGAACGTAATGTTCCGTATCTGATTGGTAGCTGCATCTGTTGAATTTTCCATATTGTCCGTAAACATCAAATTTATCTATGCTTACTAATCCGAGGAATTCAAACTTGTGCAGCCATTCCCTTATCTGGTCTGTCTTTTTAATTCCGTAGAAATCAGTCAAGTTATCTTGTTTGATATATGATTCCATCGTATTGCAATCGGAACAGAGAGCCAGGCAATAGAATAGGTACGTTTCCAGCAGATTGAGTTTTCCTGCGATATTAGATGTTATCTTTCTGTATGAGGTCATTAGCAACCGTATGTTTATAGTTCGTAAAATAAATATCTCCTTTCTTTACCAGTCTTCTGTAATGGTGGTTCCCGAAGTAGCTTTTCGCTTCTTTCTGATTCGTGAATGTCTGTTTTGTAGGCAAATAGATAATCATAGGCAATTAAATATGAGATTTTGAGAATTAACCAATCTGTCCCGATTTGAAAAATCGGGTAGGTAGGTATTTATATTTAGGTATTTATAAGCGACCCACCTAAGATGAACACTCCGCACCCCCTAAAATGAACACCTCTTTTTTTGAGAATCAGAACCGGATTTTGAGGATGCTGTTTTTGTGAGGTTGGATTTCTGTTTTTTCAGATATGCTATCTTATTCATTGTATTAAAAAGTTCCAAGTAGAATCGGTGCAATCATTAGTTATAGAGAAAACCAACCATTTTTAGTGATTATAGGAAAGACACGGTTTGCATCTGTCCTATAATCTTGTATAAACGTAAGATGACTTTCTGTATATGCAGGCGCAGGTACTTTTTTAAAGCAGGGTATATATAGGAATTTCTTCATAAAAAAGGTACTCGCCTATATGCCTTTCCGCATGGTCAGTTGATAACCCTTTATATTTTTCCGCTTGCTTTCCACCGCATGAAAAAAATCGAGAATGGTATGTGATGTTACCGCTTTCTTTGGGACAATGCCAAACAGCTTAAAAATCCTGCTAATTTCTTCCTTTATGAATTTTCGGGAATACCATTTGCCCGTTTCAAAAGAGTTGTATATCATCTGTGAGACTTCCGTTCCCGTAACTTTGGCATGGTAGTCTGCAATAATCATTGCTTCCTTTATTTTCTTGCGGTTATATTTCAGTCGTTCAATTTCTCCCTTGCCTATCTTGTCGTATGCTTCTACTATAAAACTGTCCGCTTGTTCCAAGTCCCTTTTGAATTGGTATTCCATTTCCGTTTGGCATTCACCAAGCAATTCAAGCTGTTGTACCATTATCTTACGTTTCTCCTTGATGGAATTTGACTTGTTGCTACGTTGCAGTCTCTCATAGTCACCGAGTTTATAATCCAAAATGTTATAATGATTTACAGCAAAAGCATCGCAGTTCTTGTATGCTTTATGCAGATTATCGGGGCAATTATAATATCCTTTCACCAGTTCCGTATTGATGTAGTTGTCTATCTTGAAGTATTTGGTTCTTCCTTTCTCGTCCAGCATCTCCGCATAGGGCAGGCTGGTAAGTATTGTACCGTATGCGTCTTTTGCGGAAACTGTGGTCGCATAGTTATAATGATTCTGTAACGTATCGTACACGTCTTTCCAACACGAAATACGTCCTTTAAGTTCTTCCTTACTTCTCACCATGAAATTGCGGTTGGTGTTGCTGATATGGTGGATAGAGGACACACCGTTTCTGAATCTTCCCACACATTGAATCGTGTCCGTATTCGGGTCAAATGCGGTATAGTCCGCAAAATAACAGTCTGTCAGTAATAAGATGGTCGGCTTCTCTTCAAGTTCAATATCCACCGCATTATAAAAACGTGAAGTGAGCCAGTTGTAACGCTTCATTATGTCTTTGTCCCATATATCGGAAACATTCTCAAACTTCAAGCCTTTCAGCTTTTCCACACTCTTTTCGGAACAGAATACAGCGGATTCGTCCAATAAGCCAAGTTGCTGCATCAGTGAATAGATGGTATCTGTAGAATTACAGAATACGAAACAATTACCTTTCAGACCTGCAAACACTTCTTTTGCTGCCTGCAACAGATTATTGGTAGCATGGAGATTCATGCCTTTTACATAGTCGAATGTAGGCTTGATGGTAATGGTCTGAAATTTCTGTTCTTCAAAACGTGGGTCTGTAAACTCGATGGGAGTGGCAGATACCAAGGCTTTCTGTTCACATTCAAAAAACAAGTCCATAGGTAATGTTATATCGGGACGAAAACCTGAATCTTTGACTATCTTATGGCATTCATCAAACAATAGAAAGCTGTTATAGCGTATATCCATATCCATTTCTTCAAATGCTTCCTGCACCTTGTGGAAACTTTCGGGAGTGGTGAGTATCTTGAAATGTTTACTCTGTTTGATGCTCCTTTCCATATATGCCACTATGTCATCCGCATAGACACCATCAAAAACACCGAAAAGATTGTCTTTCCCATGCTTCGGGTCTTTGCATTTTCCGCTGATAACGGGTTTGTTCGGCTCTATGATGATTGAATTGCGGTGTGCTTTCAGTTCTCCATAAGTAGCACCAAGTCCCGTAAGTTTCTTATATAATATGGTGTTGGTGGGGATTTCGGGCAGTATCTCTGTCAAGTATTGGATTTTTCCGTTTGCTTCCTTGCTGACTGTTATCTCTCTGTTCTTCATTTTTCTTATACTTAAATAGTTAATAAAAAAGGGGGAAACTTCCCCCTTTACTTTTGGTTGTTTAGATAATCTGTTTATGCTCACGTAAATAGTCCAATGTCTCATCTGTCCGCTTGATTCTGAACATTATCTTTCCCTTGAAGCAAGGAAGAATCGCACTGATAGATTCGGGATGCTCTCTAAACAACGGAACATATTGTATTGTCTTACCAGCGTCAATCATTGCTTTCAGTATTCCAAGCTGGAAGTCCTCGTTCTCATCCAACGTGTCCGCTTCTATCGGGTTTGTATCGAAGTCTGTCACGTCACCTTTGAATAAGTAGTTCAACAAGCCTTGATAGGATGCGCTTTTCAGTTGGTATTTGAATCCTGCCACGTGAGCGGATTCTATCCATGCACAACGTGTATTGTCTTTGCTACCGTAGAACTTCACTATCAGTTGTTCCTTACGCTTCATCATTTCCTGCAAGGTGTTGTATGCGCCTTGGTTATCATACTCTTTTATAGCGGTTTTTGTACCGAAATTGTAATCAAAATTACTCATGGTTGTAATTTTTTAATTAATGAATATGTTAATGCAATCATTGACTTTGGCGCCTTATTGTCTCTGATTGACATTGCAAAAGTAGGGCAGAATTTAGGGGTAACAAAGGAATTTGCCGAATGCCCATGTGTGTAGAAAACGTGTCCATTCCAGTACGCAAAAAAAAATGCGTACCGGAAAGAATAAGCCTTTCAGTACGCATTTCTACTATGGTTTTATGTATGTTGTTTATGAAACTACCATGTAGTTATTAGCTATAACAGACGGAAATTTCTCGTTCTTGTATCTTCTAAGTAGATTGGATAACATTCTGTTCTTGTTGCCCTCCGAATCGTATTCTTCATTGTATCTCTTGCCATCATAGCCTACTGTATAGATAAGCCTTGAAACAAGCATCATCTTGTCTTTAGATACCTTTACCCTTTTATTGGGTATGGTGGTAGCCTTTCTTCTTTCAATGAAGAACAGAAACATATCCGTAAACTTCCACTTCTTATAAGATATGTCAAGACTGAACTTGTCCGTAAAGCTGATTTTTGACGATAAGTCATTTCTGATAAAGCCCTCCAAACCTATAGTCTTTAATTGTTTAATCATAGTTTCTCTGTCTTGTTCACTATGTATAATATCACTGTATGTATTAACAAAATGCTGCAAGGCTGCTTGAATGATTCTGATTGTGTCCTCTCTTTCAGCAACATAACTTTTCTTGTTGTTCTTCTTTAAGGTGATACTTGTAGCTTCCAATAGATTGGCATGAAAATAGCTAAAGTCCTCCAATACAGACTTATTTAATGCAGGTGCGTTTGTACCAATATCCTCTATAAAATCATATATGAACAGAAGTAGATACCAAAACTTGCTAATGTCTAACTTATACGCTTCAATGGTATTCTGTAAATCTTCATTAGTTAGAAACTTCTCTTTGAAAGAATCGTCCAACTTTCTGTATTCTCGTTTTTTGTATTCTTCCAAAGTACCCTTAAAAGTTTTCATTTCTTTGCTTCTTTCGTACCTTTCCTCAGCGGATAAGTTTCTTTCCGCATATCTGTTGGCGAATATGGCAGGTGCAGTGGACACATCTTCATTATCGGGCAGGAAGTGATTGGCTACTTCCCACACATATTCTAACAGTGGTTCATCAAGACATTTGTAGCTTTCATGCCAAGCCACTTTTAAATCGGGTAGTTCTTCTATCTGATACATAAGTACATTCATATTAGTTATACTGCAAAATAAAAGAAAAGTCTGCAATCTTTTGCGGATTACAGACTTCTTTTTGTTATAGTAGGTTCTTCATAGCATTGCTTATTTGCTCATTGTCGAAACTATCTAAGTAAACTTGTGTTATCTTTTCGGAACTATGCCCTAAAGATTCACTGATAATAGCTGTTGAAACTCCTGCCCGTTTGAGAACTGTCGCATACGAGTGGCGTGCAACGTATGTAGTCAAAGGTATAGGCAGTTCCAACTTTTCACCTATTTCTTTCAGATGCTTGTTTACCTTTGCCAAAACTTTATGTAGTCTGTTTGCTATTTGTATCTCTGTCTTATGGAATGGTGAGAGTACAGGAAACAAGTACGGTGATTTCATATTCTTGTACTTCGCTATTATTTCCATTGCTTCTGCTTGTAATGGTATGCTTATCAGTTTCTTTGTCTTTTCTCTGTTGTAAGTGAGGTGATTCTCTATTATGTTGGAGTATTTTAGTTTGGCTATATCTATAAAGTTTATACCTGCATTCAAATACGAGAATATAAATATATCAATAGCAAGGCATTCTATAAGAGAAGTGCCTTTGTATTGCATTACTTTCAGTATGTCCTGCTTGTTCAAAGCTCTTTTTGCGGTCTGTTTGTTCAACTTGGAAACTTTATAGGAGAGGAACGGATAACAATCGCTTTTAATTGAATGTTCCGTTATCGCAAGATTAAAGACGGCTCGTAGGTGTCTGATTCGTGTACTTATGGTACTTACTGAAAGATTCTGCTCTTTCATCCATTTCTCATATCGCTTTAACCAAGCAACATCTATATCTGAAAACGGAATATCAAGATGCTTGTTGAATTTGATAAAGGACGAATAGGATACTTCAAACATTCCTGCATATCTGATTCTATTCTCTTTCTGTAAGTTCTGAATATAAGTCAGATAGTATTCACCTACCGTTTTATTGGTAGTGTTGTTTGTGGTAGATTCAATAAGAGTTGTAGCCGTAAAGTCCTTGCCTGCTATTCTTTTATCCAAAGCGGCTTTCTGTATCTCATTGATTTTTTCGCTAATGAGAACGGCTATTCTTTCACGATTCGGACATTTGTCCTTTGGTTGGTTTGTCTTAAAGTCCCATAATTCTGCTTTTATGGATATACCAAGACTTTGAAACTTTCTTTTGCGGTCTTTACAGACGCATAACATCAGAGGATGTTCACCATTACTAAGAGTCTTTGATTTGTAACACAGCACTTTAATTGTTTCGCTCATTCGGTTTTCCGGTTTACACACTGGTTTACACAAACGTAGCAAAATATAGTGTATATAAAGAAAAAAGCGATTACCTATTTTAGACAACCGCTTGATTTTCAATCTTTTAAAAGTGATCCGCCTGGGACTCGAACCCAGGACCCCAACATTAAAAGTGTTGTGCTCTACCTGCTGAGCTAGCG
>ONZX01001505.1_pt1 | contig 11407 bp, 7 predicted proteins | sample 1671831 | NCBI WGS metagenome assembly ONZX01 (sample SAMN06348197, study PRJEB24527) | human gut metagenome | reverse complement strand
GGTACAAAAAGCCATGAAAATTTTAAAAACGGACACGAAGAAGGCCATTTATGTAGGAGATTCCGAGGTGGATATTCAGACCGCGGAAAACACGGGACTTCCATGTGTTTCGGTCATGTGGGGATTCCGCGATGCGGAGTTCCTTCGTAAAAACAGAGCACAGGTACTTATTCAAAGACCACTGGAATTGTTGTACTTAATTTAAAAGTTATGGTATCATATAACCAACATACAAGGACAGGAGAAAAAGATGGAAGAAAGAATTTCAGGACATACAGGGTTACTTGCACTGATCGGTTCGCCGGTAGGACATTCCGGTTCCCCGGCAATGTACAATTACAGCTTTGCAAAGCTGGGGCTGGATTATGCATATGTTGCATTTGATGTAAAAGAAGATCAGGTAAAAGAAGCACTTGACGCGGTGAAACTGTTTCATATGCGTGGAATCAATGTGACGATGCCGGATAAGACCGAGGCGGCAAAGTATGTGGATGAGCTGTCTCCGGCAGCACAGATTATCGGAGCTGTAAACACAATTGTCAACGATGACGGCAGATTGACCGGATATATCACGGACGGAGAAGGCTTTGTACACAACCTCAAGGACCATGGCGTAGATATTAAAGGAAAAAAGATCACGGTCGCAGGCGGTGGCGGAGCTGCGACAGCCATTCAGGTACAATGTGCATTAGATGGAGCCAGAGAGATCACGATTTTCAATATTAAGGATGCATTTTTTGAGCGTACTCTTCAGACCGCAGAAAAGATTCGAAAAGCAGTGCCGGGAATTGTTGTCAATGTATATGACATTGCAGATACGGCAAAGATGACAGAGGAGATCACATCCAGTGACATTTTTGCAAATGCGACGATCGTTGGTATGAAACCGATGGATGACCAGAGTGTGGTAAAAGATTTATCTGCATTTCGCCCGGGATTGGTTGTATGTGATGCGGTTTATAATCCGGCAGAGACAAAACTGTTGCGGGAAGCAAAAGAAGCAGGATGTACCTGCATTGGAGGCAAGGGAATGCTTCTGTGGCAGGGAGTGGCCGCATTCCGGTTATATACAGGTATGGATATGCCGGTAGAAGAAGTAAAGGAGAAATTTTTTCATGAATAAAGGAAAGAAAAATATTTTCCTGATCGGTTTTATGGGAGCCGGTAAAAGCACGATTGCACGTGCGATAAAGCAAAAGCTGGGTTATCCGGTTGTGGAGATGGACGAGCGTATCGTAAAAGAACAGGGAATGCCGATCAGCAAAATTTTTGAAACATACGGAGAACTTTATTTCCGGGAGCTTGAGACAAAACTGATCCAGTCACTAAATCAGCAGGAGCCGACAATCGTATCCTGTGGAGGCGGTGTGGCAATGCGACAGGAAAATGTAGACTGCATGCGGGATGGGGGAAGCGTTGTATTTCTTACGGCAACACCGCAGACCATATACGAACGTGTAAAAAACAGTACGGACCGTCCACTTTTAAACGGTCATATGAATGTTGCATACATTTCTGAACTGATGGAAGTACGCCGGCCAAAGTATGAGGCGGCTGCAGACATTCTCGTAGCTACGGATGGAAAAACAAAAGAAGAAATCGCAGAAGAAATTATTGGGCGACTGGAGGAATAAGCGTGAAATTTAATTGGGATAATATTGTATTTCAGATGCTGGGAAAACTTGTGGACTGCGTGTGGGTCAGCATTTTATGGGTGATCTGCTGCATTCCGGTTTTTACGATCGGGGCATCGACCACGGCGGCAATGTCGGTTGCGTTAAAGTTAGCGGATGATGAGGAGGGCTATATCACGAAATCATATTTTGAAGCGTACAAGGCAAACTTTAAACAGGGCGTTCCGATGGGACTGATCTTTCTGGTTGCATGGTATGCGGTATATCTTGACTTCCAGCTGTTTGGAGCAGTGAAAAATAATCCGGTCATTTTGCTGATCATCGGTATGGTGTCCGTATTTCTTGTGATCATTGCGATGATCTATTCCTTTCCACTGCTGGCAAGATATGAAAATACGGTGGTCCGCACGATCCAGAATTCTATGGATATTTCAAGAAAATATTTTGGAAAAACACTGATCCTTGTGATCCTCGTCGCAGCAGAAGTGCTGATCTTCCAGTATAATTCAACCATGATATTTCTTGGAATCTTATTTGGACCTGGATTTATCATTTACACGGTCGCAGCAGTAAGCAAACGTGTATTCTTACAGATCGAGCGTGTGAACCGCGAGGGCGAGTGACAGGTAAAACCGGTTAACAGAACAAATCATGAACAGCAATACGAAAAAGATGCAAAAATACAGCGCAGAAATTGGAGGTAAATATGATCGAGAGCAGCAAAGTACATAAAATTTTATATGGTGGAGATTACAACCCGGAACAGTGGCCGGAGGAGATCTGGAAAGAGGACATGCGCCTGTTTAAATTAGCGCACATTGATGTCGTGACGCTCAATGTTTTCAGCTGGGCAGCACTGCAGCCGGATGAAATTACCTATGATTTTTCCAAACTGGATAAGATCATGGAGTATGTGAAAGAAAACGGACTGAAAGTCTGCTTTGCAACTTCGACAGGAGCGCATCCGGCGTGGATGGCAAGAAAATACCCGGATATCCTGCGTGTCGGGCATAACGGCATGAAACGCAAATTCGGAGCACGTCACAATTCCTGTCCGAACAGCCCGACTTACCGGAAATATTCTGTGGCACTTGCCGCAAAACTGGCAGAGCGATACAAAGATTATGACAATATCGTTGCATGGCATATTTCCAATGAATATGGCGGGGAATGTTACTGCGAAAACTGTGAAAAAGCATTCCGTGTATGGCTGCATAAAAAATATGGAACGCTGGATGAGTTAAACCGTGTATGGAACACTTCTTTCTGGGGACATACCTTTTATGACTGGGATGATGTTGTTTTGCCGGATATGCGTTCAGAGGAGTTTAACTGGGATGGCATCCGTACCAATTTCCAGGGGATTTCACTCGATTACCGCAGATTCAATTCGGACAGTATCTTAGACTGCTACAAATTAGAGCGCGATGCGGTAAAAGAGTACACGCCGGATATTCCGGTTACCACAAATCTGATGGGATTTTATCCATCATTAGACTACCAGAAATGGGCAAAAGAAATGGATTTTATTTCCTGGGACAGCTATCCTTCCTTTGGCGCAGAGACAGAAAACAATGCGATGGCACATGATCTGATGCGTGGATTAAAGGGTGGCAAACCGTTTGCACTGATGGAACAGACACCGAGTGTGAGCAACTGGCATACCTACTGTGCCTTAAAGCGACCGGGTATGATGCGCTTATACAGCTATCAGGCGGCAGCGCACGGCGCAGATACGATCATGTTTTTCCAGATGAGAAGAAGCATTGGTGCCTGTGAGAAATATCACGGTGCAGTGATCGACCATGTCGGCAATGAGAATACGAGAGTGTTCCGTGAGATCACAGCACTTGGCGAAGAACTGACTGAACTTTCTGATACACTGCTTGGTGCAAGAACTCCGGCAGAAGTGGCAGTTGTATTTGACTGGGATAACTGGTGGGCAACGGTATTATCCGCAGGCCCAAGCCGTTGTATCAATTATTATGAGGAGATTTATCAGTATTATAAGGCACTGTTAAATCTTCATATCCCAATGGATTTTGTTGGTGTGGACGATGATCTGTCCGGTTATAAAGTTGTCATTGCACCGATGTTATACATGTGCAAAGACGGTTATGATGAAAAGATCCGCAGCTTTGTCAAAGCGGGCGGCACCTTTCTGACCTCCTATTTCAGCGGATATGTGGAAGACCATGACCTTGTGATCACAGGCGGATATCCGGGCAGACTGCGCGATATTTTGGGTATCTGGGTAGAAGAATCCGATGCGATTCCGGCAGGAGATGCTGGCATGAAACATACCTTTGCATACAAAGATGTGACTTATCCGGCAGAAGTGCTTTGTGATTTATCACATACCGAAGGCGCAGAAACACTCTCAACCTATGATAATGACTTCTATGCCGGAATGCCCGTACTGACCTGCAACACCTTTGGATCCGGAAAAGCCTGCTACGTCGCAACCCGCTCCAATCAGGACTTCTACCGCACTTTCTTAACTGACATTATGAAAGAAGCCGGCGTAGAACCACTCGCAGAAGGCAGTGACAAAGTAGAGATCACTCTCCGCGAAAACAAAAACGGCAGCTTCCTCTTCCTCTTAAATCCGACGGACGAATCACAGGAAGTAACGCTGAAAAAAGCCGGAACTGACCTGCTCGGCGGAATGACTTACCAGGCAGGAGAGAAAGTTGTACTTCCGGCAAAAGCAGTGGCGATCGTTCAAAGCAGGAAAAGGTTATCCCAAGCAAGTAGAGATTTTCCACAAAGAAACCGCGAAACTCTTCAAAAAACTGAAGTAGTTGAGTCCCAGCCTAAATTAGAGTTTCGCCCCATCTAGAGCAAGAAAAGAGGACATACACTATGTCGAAACAGCAAAAGGAACAACAACTTCTCGAAACCGTAGACCGCATCATCGCAGAAGGCCCGTACCAGCCAGCCTGGTCATCCCTGATGCAGGCGAAAACCCCTGACTGGTTTAAACAGAAAAGATTTGGCATCTTCATCCACTGGGGCGTCTACAGTGTTCCCGCCAACTCCAACGAATGGTACCCAAGAAACATGTACATCGAGGGAATGCCCGCATACGAACACCATATAAAAACCTACGGCAGCCAGAAAGACTTTGGATATAAAGACTTCATCCCGATGTTCCACGCCGAAAAATTTGACCCGGCAGAATGGGTGCGTTTATTCAAAGAAGCCGGTGCCGGTTATGTGTTTCCGGTTGCAGAACACCATGATGGATTTCAGATGTACAAAAGTGAACTGTCCCACTGGAATTCGGCAGAGATGGGGCCGAAACGGGACGTACTTGGTGAACTGAAAGCGGAGATTGAGAAACAGGGACTTACGTTCTGCACATCATCCCACCGTGCAGAACATTGGTTTTTCTTAGGACACGGAAAAGAATTTGACAGTGATATCAAAGAACCATTGCAAAAAGGAGACCTGTACTGGCCGTCCATGCCGGAACCGGATGCAGAAGATCTCTACGGAGAGCCGTATCCGACAGAAGAATTTTTAAATGACTGGTTAGCACGCACAGCGGAAATTATATTAAATTATAAACCATCCCTGCTGTATTTTGACTGGTGGGTGCAGCATCAGGCGTTCAAACCATATTTAAAGAAACTCGCTGCATTTTATTACAACTGCGGCGTGAAATGGGGCAAAGATGTTAAAATCTGTTATAAACATGATGCGATGATGTTTGGCAGTGGAATTGTGGAAGTGGAGCGCGGTGGGTTTGCGGAAGCAAAGCCCTATGATTGGCAGACCGATACGGCAGTTGCAAGAAATTCCTGGTGCTATACTGACACATTGGATTATAAAAGCAGCAATGAGATCATTTGTACACTCGTGGATGTGGTCAGCAAAAATGGTAATCTTCTGTTAAATATCGGTCCGAAGGCGGATGGAACGATCCCGGATGGTGACCGTGCTATTTTGGAAGATCTTGCAAAATGGATGAAAGTAAACAGTGAGGCCGTTATCGGTGCAAATGTCTGGCGAAAATCCATGGAAGGTCCGACGGCAGCGGCAGAAGGACAGTTTCAGGATCAGAAAGAACTGAAATTTACAAACAAAGATTACCGTTTTACGATTAATCATGGAAATATTTACGCAATTGCGTTACAATGTCCTAAAGATGGTGTTTTCTGTATCCGTTCACTGGCAGACAGCAGTGATCAGAATGTGCCGGAGTTTCATGGTATCATTGAGTCGGTGGATATTTTAGGATATGATGGCAGGCTGCAATGGTCTGTGGACGGGGAAGGACTTCATGTAACCGCACCTGGAATAGACAGTGAGTTTCCGGTTGTTGTGCGTGTGCGTCCGGAATAAACACCGCTCTGAGTGAAAAATGAACGAAAGGCGTAAAAAACATGAGTCTGTTTGCCCGGATAAAAACATTCATAGGCAATTTAAGACTGCGGGAGAGAATGCTCTTTATATACATTGCCGGAGGAATTCTGCCGATTCTGCTGTTGGATATTTATACTTATCAGAATACGAGATCGGTGTTGATCCAGAAAGCGAAGGAAAGCGAGATGGATGGGTTAAATATGATCGCGGATTCAATGAGCGAGAGTATGTCCGTCATCTCCGACATTTCCAAACAGATGTACTTTGATGAAAAGATTGAGCATATCGCATTTCATCAGTATGAAAACTATTCGGAGATTCTTGCAGATTACAGAGACTATGATACCATTTCTGATTATCTGAAATATTATTATCATGAAATTTCAAGTATCACGTTGTATCTGAATAATGATACAATTTCCAATAATGAATATTTTGTACATGTAGATCAGGAGATTGCAGAGAAGCCATGGTATCAGAATACGCTCGAACTGAATGGAAAACCGTACTGGTCTTATTCGTATGATTCGTTAAAACGCAAGGATTCACTCCGGATGTCGAGACTTTTATATACGAAGGATATGCAGCTGGTCGGTGTACTTGCAATTAACATGCAGTATAAGAGGACGGAGCTGCCTGTGCAGGAACGGACGCAGGATACTTATTTCGTGTATAATGACACGGTGGTTCTGCACCGCAATGAATATGAACGGGACACGGATGAAATGATTCTGCTGTTAAAGCAGATCAAAGATGATACTTATTCCGGCAAAGTGCGTTTTCAGGGGGAAGATACCTGTCTGTTATCGACGGTGCGGGTAAAACCGGACTATTCGGATGATTATTATACCTTAGTCAGTGTATGTCCGTATGAAGAGATCGCAGGATCGGCAGCCCGCAGTGCGTTGGGAAGTCTTGTGCCACAGCTTGTCTGCGTGGTGTCTGGTCTTGGAATTATTCTGGTATTTTCCAATCAGTTCAGTACGAGGGTAAATACATTCCGTCTGCAGATGCATAAGGCTGCAACTGGAGATTTTGATATCACGGAGGATATCGGCGGGGAGGATGAGATCTCGGATCTCTACCGGGATCTGAAGGTAATGATCGATTCCATACAGGAACTGATGAATAACGTGATCAAAGAACGTGTGCAGAAAGAACAGGTCAATGCAAGGCAGAAAGAAGTGGAATTTAAAATGCTTGCAAGCCAGATCAATCCACATTTTCTGTATAACACGTTAGAGACGATCCGTATGCAGGCAAGAATTCATAATCAGCCGGATATCGAGGAACTGGCAAAAATGCTTGCAAAGATCATGCGGAGAAATATCCAGGTAAGTAATACCTTGCAGCCGTTAAAATCAGAACTGAAACTGGTTGAGTATTACCTGAAAATACAGGATTACCGTTTCCATGACAGAATCCATTACCGTATTGAAACGGAGGGGGACATTGAGCCGTTAAAGGTCATGCCGCTTTTGATCCAGCCTTTTGTGGAGAATGCTTTTGTGCATGGACTTGAAGCAAAGGAGAGCGGCGGTGAGATCGTGATCCGGGTTGAAGTGAGATCACATCTCTGGATCACCGTGACGGATAATGGATGCGGAATGTCCATGGAAAAATTAGATGAAGTACGGAGAGGTTTGAACGATTTTGAAAATCTGGACCGGACACATATTGGAATCTGCAATGTCAATCAGAGAATCAAGCTCCAGTATGGGGAGGATTATGGAGTGGAATTTGAGAGTAAGACAGGAGCGGGAACAAAAGTATGTATTAAACTTCCGGTGCTGACATCGGAAATCATGTGATAAAAAATGAACACAAATGAGTTCATATTAGAAGATTTGGATATAAAATAATGAGGAAATAATTTAAAGGGGCAGGATACATATGGGAAGGAGTTTTTTTTACAGGTATGCATGTAGTTTACTTGCGTACAATTCGCATGCAGGCAGGCGGATTGCATGTGGTATTATGACAGGAAGTCTGTTGATGGGTTTATATGGCTGCAGTGCTGCGGAAAATACGGTGGCTGTGGATACACAGCAGCAGGAAACCACACAGGAATCATTAGAACCGGTCACATTTACATTTTACAGTGCGGATGGATTGGAGGATACCTGGACGGATCCGGTTGCGCAGATGATTACAGAAAAGACAGGGGTCACATTGAAAATGGATTATCCTGCAGACAGTAATGACAACAGGATAGAACTTATGGTGGCAACCGGGGAATACCCGGATTTCGTGTTTGCCAAGGGTTCGGTATCAACGCTGATCCGCAACGATGCATTGATCGATATGTCGGATCTGATAGATGAGTATGGTCCGAATATTAAAAAGCTGTATGGAGATGAATATGAAAATCTGCGTTATTCCAGTGAGGATCCGTCCATTTATCAGCTGTGCAGTGACAAAGTGCAGGAAGAAAACTTAGAAACATCCGGAACTGCCCAGCTGCAGTGGGCAGTATTGCAGGAAAACCAGTATCGTGTACCATATACGTTGGAAGAATACACGCAGATGATCCGTGATTATATGGAAAAGTATCCAATGATCAACGGAAAGCCGGCCATTGGTATTTCGATCGTCTGTTCCGACTGGCACTGGTATACCATGTTATCGAACCCATCCGGGTATATGAATGGTTCCGCAGACAACGGGCAGTGGATCGTGGATGATGAAAAACAGGAAGTTTATTATAAACATGCAGCGGACGGGCAGAAAGAATATTATAAATGGCTGAATGAAATGTACAATGAGGGCATTTTAGATCCTGAATTTGCGACGCAGACGCATGAGGATTTTGTTTTAAAAGTTGCAGAGGGAAGAGTGCTTGGACTTTTGGATGAGGAATGGGATTATACAGGCGCTGAGATATCCCTGCGGGCAGATGGACAGGAGGAGCACACCTATGCGGGGCTTCCGGTCACAATTGATCGATCCGTGAAATGCCCTTCTTTAAAACAGCAGAATCTTGCGGTAGGCTGGGGGATTGGTATTACAAAAAGCTGTAAAGATCCGGTTCGGGCTGTCAGGTTTTTGGACTGGCTCTGCAGTGATGAGGCACAGATCCTGTTAAACTGGGGGATTGAGGGTGTCGATTATTATTATGATGAAAACGGAAAACGGTGCATTACGGAGGAGGATCTTGAAGCGTCCCGGAAAGACACCAATTATTCTGAGCGCACAGGTGTGGGATTTCGTGTTTATCCATATCCAAGTTATGGAAATCAGTCGGTTGATTCCACGGGCAATTCCTATAGTAAGAGTTCAAGGGAAATGGTAAAAGAAGGCTATGATGAGATGGAAAAAGAAGCACTGAAAGCATGGAATGTCGACATGCTGACCGATATTTTCCCACAGAAAGAAGAATTTTCAAAAGATGCATATTCCCCATTGTGGGCGCTGACACTGCCAGATGAACTGGAAAAAATGTTAGTTGCGTTAGATAATGTATCGTGGAAGGGACTCATTGAGTGTGTTGTCAGTCCAGCCGATGATTTTGATGCGAAATGGGATGAATTACAGCAGAATTTAAAGGATGCCGGATTAGAAAAAGCAGACCGGGAAATGACCGCATTGCTGCGGGATGAGATCAGCCGCAGAGAGTAAGAGCATAGGAAAGAGAAATAAGTTTATGGCAAAAAAAATCATGATTCAGGGAACAATGTCAAATGCAGGGAAAAGCCTGATCGTGGCAGGTCTGTGCCGCATTTTTAAACAGGATGGCTACCGTGTGGCACCGTTTAAATCACAAAATATGGCACTGAATTCTTATATTACCGGGGAAGGACTTGAGATGGGGCGCGCACAGGTCATGCAGGCAGAAGCGGCAGGTATCAGACCGCAGGTCTGTATGAATCCGATCCTTTTAAAGCCGACCAACGATACCGGTTCTCAGGTCATTGTAAACGGTGAAGTGCTTGAAAATATGAAAGCGAGGGATTATTTTGCGTATAAAAAGAAACTGATCCCGGATATTTTAAAGGCTTATCATACATTAGAACAACAGGCGGATATCATCGTGATCGAGGGCGCCGGGAGTCCGGCAGAGATCAACCTCAAAGAAAATGATATTGTCAATATGGGACTTGCGGAACTTTTAGATGCGCCGGTACTGCTTGTTGGTGATATCGACCGCGGTGGTGTGTTTGCACAGCTGATCGGCACGTTAGTCTTACTGGAAAAAAAAGAACGGGAGCGCATCAAAGGGCTTATCATCAATAAGTTTCGCGGCGATGTATCAATCTTAGACCCGGGCATAAAGATGTTAGAAGAAAAAGGTGGGATTCCGGTTACCGGGGTCGTGCCTTATATGCATTTAGTCCTTGAGGATGAGGACAGCCTGTCAGACCGGTTTGCAGAACACGAGGAGAAAGCGGTGGATATTGCGGTCATACGTTTCCCACGCATTTCCAATTTTACGGATTTTATGGTATTTGAATCGATCGAGGGCGTTTCTGTCCGCTATGTGGACACGCTGGAAAAACTGCATCACCCGGATATGATCATCCTGCCCGGCAGTAAAAATACGATGGGCGACTTAAAATGGATGCGCCAGAACGGGCTGGAGGCTGCCATCAAAAAGCATGCGCAAAATCGGGATGCCGTGATCTTTGGCATCTGCGGCGGATATCAGATGTTGGGAGAGTGCATCACAGATCCTTATGGTGTCGAGGAGGGCGGTATGCTGCGCGGTATGGAACTTTTGCCGATGGAGACAGAGATGGAACAGGAAAAGACGAGAACGCAGGTGGACGGGACATTTGAAGAACTGACCGGAGTGCTGTCTGTGCTGTCGGGTGTGAAGCTGACGGGGTATGAGATTCATATGGGAGCGAGCCGCAGGACGGATCATGCCGAGATTGATATGGATACGGTTATGATGGATTTAGGTCGGAGTGAGAAGCCCGAAATGCTTCAGGAAAAAAGATATGAATATCTGTGCCATATCACAGATCAGGCTGAAAATCAAAAAGCAGATGGAATCTGTGCAGGTAATGTTTATGGTACTTACGTTCATGGAGTATTTGATGCAGATGGCATTGCTGCAAAGATCGTTGAGGCACTTGCCACAAAGAAAGGAATTTCCATGGAGGCAGTGACTCAGCAGAATTATCAGGAATTTAAAGAGACACAGTATGATAAATTGGCGGAGACGCTGCGGGAGTATCTGGATATGGATGCGGTGTATAGGATGATGGGGATGTAATGCTGCTTGTTACCGCACAACAGGCGAGAACAGCAGCGACTGGACGGACCGATTTGACGGAGTAAATTTGTTTATTGCTGAACACAGGAAACTGCCCTATAATAAATGATAACGGAAATAAAAAAGAAGTATGCAGGAGGCAGCGGGATGGGAAGATACCTGAATCAGGGAAATGAAAGCTTTG
>ONZX01001502.1_pt1 | contig 11415 bp, 7 predicted proteins | sample 1671831 | NCBI WGS metagenome assembly ONZX01 (sample SAMN06348197, study PRJEB24527) | human gut metagenome | reverse complement strand
TGCCGCACCTCGCTCGCCGTATCGGCACTTAGAATTATGCGGTATTGCCCTAAAAAGCAAAAAACAACCCCCCGCCCCGGACGCCGAATCTTTCCGCATCCGGGGCGGATTTTTGTACGCATTTTGCCCGTTCGGGCGGGGTTTGCGCAAATGTCGAATGTATGGTAAAATACAGGTAAAATCAGCTTTTTGGGGGTCATCTTATGGGCATTGTAGTCATCGGTGCGGTTTTTGTGGACATCAAGGGGTATCCGCTGTCCACCTATATTCCGGGCGGGCGCAACGCGGGCCGGGTCGAGCAGGTACACGGCGGCGTCTGCCGCAACGTGGCGGAGGACATTGCCAATGTTGAGCTGCGCCCCACCTTCGTCAGTCTGGTGGACGACACCGGCTCCGGCCAGGACGTCATTGACAAGCTGGCCCGGCACAAGGTCAACACCCGCTACATCCAGCGCATGCCGGACGGCATGGGCACCTGGCTGGCCGTGTTCAACAACGACGGCGATGTCTGCGCCGCCATCTCGAAGCGGCCCGACACGACGCCGCTGACCGCATTATTAAAGGAAAAGGGCGACGAGATCTTTTCCGACTGCGACGGCATCGCCATCGAGTTTGATCTGGAGAAGGAGACCGTCAAGCAGATTTTGCACTTCGCCAAAAAGTACCGTAAAAAGGTCTACGCCGCGGTCTCCAACATGAGCATTGCCATGGAGCGCCGCAGCCTCCTGCAGGAGATCGACTGCTTTGTCTGCAACCAGCAGGAGGCCGGGCTGATGTTCTCCGACGATTACGACCACCTGACGCCGGACGAGATGCGCGCCACGCTGGCCGCCAATGTGCGCAGCGCCAACATTCCCTGCATGGTCGTGACGATGGGCGAGCAGGGCGCCGTCTACGCCCGCGCCGACGGTGAGAGCGGCATGGTGCCCGCCAAGAAGGTCGATGTCATCGACACCACCGGCGCGGGGGATGCTTTCTTCGCCGGGACGGTCATCGGCCTGACCTACGGCAAGACGCTGGCCGAGGCCTGCGAGATCGGCAGCCGCCTGGCCGCATCGGTCATCTGCATCTCGGAGAATGTCTGCCCGCGGTTCCGCCCGCAGGAGTTCGGGCTCGATGTGCCGGTCACAGACTGATTTTTTCGGTTTTTTGGCACGTATTTCCCTTATTTTTCCATTTTTCCGATTTCGCACATTTTGCCTTTTTAGCAGTTTTCTATCCGCATGTTTTCGGCCCGTATGGCCGTTTCAGTGCATTTCAGTATCTGAATTTTGCGCACAGTTTTTCGAAAATTCAAAATATCAAGTTACCGTATAACCAAACATGAAAACAGATAACCTCATCCCCGCAGCCCCGCTTGACCGGCGGGAGCTTGCACCCGGCGTGCAGCTCTGCTTCACCCGGCTGGACGCGCCGCTCTGCCCGCCCCCGCTGGACTGGCCGCGGCTGCTCGTCTTTGATTTCTGCCGCAGCGGACGACGCGCCATCCCGGACGGCGCACAATATGCCATCGTGACGGAGGGTCATGCCGCCGTCAGCTTTGCTGTGCCCGGCGCGGACTTCTACCTGCCCGGCAGCCAGTACGAGGCGCTGCAGCTTTTCATTGACCCCGACGCCGTGCAGGCGGACAGCTTTTTGACGCTGATGGGGCTGGAAATAGGCGGCATCGCGGATTATTTCTGCCGCGGCGGCGTCCACTGCTGCCCGATGAGCGACGCCATCACGGCCATTGTGGACGAGGTCTGGGACGACGCCGCCTACGCCGCCCCCGGCGAGCTGCGCTATGCCGCCGTGCGGCTGCTGTATGAGCTGCTGCGCCTGCCCGACGAGGCCGACACGGCCCGCTGCCCCGCGCGGCAGGTCGAATGCGTGCGCGAGGCCGAGACGCTGGTCCTGCAGGACCTCTCGGTCCGCCGCCCGGCCCGGGAGCTGGCCGACCATTTTGGTTTGAGCGAGAGCGGCTTCAAGCTGTACTGCCAGAACGTGCTGGGCGAGGGGTATCTCGCCTACTTCCGCCGCCGCCGGCTCGAAAGAGCCGCCGAGCTGCTGCGCACGACCCCCCAGCGGGTGCAGGACATCGCCGCCCGGGTCGGCTACGAGAGCCAGGGCCGCTTTGCCCAGGCGTTCTACGACCAGTTCCGCCTGACCCCGCTGGAATACCGGCGCTTGTCGAAGTAGCCCCCTTGGCCACCTCCCTCGCAGGGGGAGGCAAGAAAGCCATGACCCGAAAGGAGCGGAAAATTGAACAACATCACGCGCTCGATTTTCCGTGCCATTCATGAGGGGCGGTGGTTGAGCATTGAATACAAAAACCAACAGACCCAGCAGACCAAATACTGGGTCGCTATCCGCGGGCTGAACCCCAGGACCCGCACCCTGAACGTTGACGGGCTGCATCTGGGCAAATTAAGCGTGCAGGCGCTCGACCATATCAGCATTGACCGCATCCAGACCGCCGAGGTCGTGGACGGCTCGTGGTGCCCCGTCAACCAGACGCTCATCGACGACATCCGCGACAACCCCGGGCGGTACGCGGCGCTGTTTGACAACGCCGCCAACCTGCGGGTGCTGGACTATCTGGCCGCCTGCAACCGGCTGGACGCCACGCCCTACCAGTCCAACTACAGCCTGATCCATCAAATTGACGCCGACTGCTTTGCCGATTATAAGGAGGACACGCTGGAGCTGACCGACGACCAGTTCCGTGAGCTGGTGGGCCGGTTCCAGCGCCGGGTCGAGGACCGCCGCCAGAACGCCGCCCGCCCCAGCCTGCCCACGCTGGGGCTGAACCTTATCAGCATTGACACCCGGCAGGGGCTGTACGTGCTGGCCTACCGCCCGCTGCGGCTCGACGTGAAAAAGCGTGCCCTGCGGGCCGAGCCGGAGCCGGTCATCTGCCGGGAGTTCACCGTCAACGGCAGCAAGCTGAGCATCCATCAATTTCTGGATGCCGACGACTATACGCTGCTGGACGAGTTCACGAAGCACGCCGAGACCATCAAGGACCGCATCACCCGCAGCAACCCGCGGGTGCGGGTCGATGACCTGCCCTACCTCGTCGCCATCAGCCGCGACTGCCCCGTGGACTTGGAGCATGAGTACCGCGGCATCCTTACTATGTTCGAGGACCCCTCCGGCGAGACGGCCACCGCCCCGCTGCGGGCCTTCTTCGGCGAGATGACCGCCAAGCCGCGCCGCCGCAAGTCCTACCCGCTGGCGCTGCTGAACAACAAGGTCAATCTGGACCAGCTGCTGGCCATCAACAACGCCATGCGCTATCCGCTGGCCTACGTGCAGGGCCCGCCGGGCACCGGCAAGACCAACACCATCGTAAACACGCTGACGACGGCGTTTTTCAACGAGCGCACGGTGCTTTTTTCCAGCTACAACAACCATCCCATTGACGGCGTTGTGGAAAAGCTGCAGGCCGTCACCTACCACGGCCAGACCGTGCCGTTCCCGATCCTGCGCCTTGGCAACAACGAGAAAACCGCCGAGGCCCTGCGCACCATCGACCAACTGTTTGAGCAGTGCAAAAAAATCCCCGTACCGGAGCGGCTGCTGGACAAAAACCACGCGGACCGCACGGCCCGCGCCAAACAGCTGACCGCCCTGCTGGAACGGTATGAGCGCATCCTTGATTTGCGGGAGCGGCGGGAAACCATCCGCCGCCTGCTGGACGCCCGCGGCCAGATGAACTTCCAGTACGAGCTGCAGGCCGGGCAGCTGCCGCAGGTGGACCGTGAGCTGGCCGCCTACGGCAGCATCGACTCTGCCGACGCGCTGGCTCTGCTGGACCGCAACGAGGACGAGCTGCTGCGCTACCTCTACTACACCTCGGCCCGCTGCATCCGCCGGTTGGAGGAGCCGAAATATAACGATTTAATGAGCATCGTCCACAGCCCCGACACCGACAAGGAGCGGGTCACGCAGTTCAACAAGTATATCTCGGAGCCGGAGAACCTGAAAAAGCTGCTGCGCGTCTTTCCCATTGTGGCCACGACCTGCATCTCCGCCCACCGCCTGGGCGACCCGGAGCCGAGCTTTGACATGGTCATCATGGACGAGGCCAGCCAGTGCAGCACGGCCATGTCTCTTGTGCCCATCCTGCGCGGGGCGTCGCTGATGCTTGTGGGCGACCCGCAGCAGCTCTCGCCTGTCATTCTGCTGGACCCCGCCGACAACCGCACGCTGCGCCGCCGCTACGGTGTCACGCAGGAGTACGATTACATCGAAAACTCGATCTACAAATGCTTTCTGGCCTGCGACGCCGTCAGCGACGAGACGCTGTTGAGCTACCACTACCGGTGCAGCCCCAAGATCATCGAGTTCAACAATCGCAAATACTACAACCACAAGCTGCACATTGCCAGCCGCGAGACCGACCCCACGCCGCTCGTCTATGTGGACGTGCCCAACGACACCACCGACGAGAAAAACACCGCCCCGCAGGAGGTGCGCCGCATCGAGGCATACCTGACCGCGCACCCGGACAAGCAGGTGGGCATCATTACGCCGTTTGCGAAGCAGCGCGCCGCCATCGAGGCCATACTGCGCGCGAAGCACTTTGAGAACGCCGCCTGCGGCACGGTGCACGCCTTTCAGGGCGACGAGAAAGACGTGGTCATCTTCTCCCTGGCGCTGACCGACCAGACCCGCCCGCGCACCTACGACTGGCTGAAAACGAACAAGGAGCTCATCAACGTGGCGACCTCCCGCGCGCGGGAGCAGCTGGTCATCCTCTCGAATCAGGCCGCGCTGGACCGCCTGCACGCCGACAGCACCGACGACGATATTTACGAGCTGGTGCAGTACGTGCGCAAAAACGGCCAGTCCGAGGTGACCGAGAAGCCCGCCGCCAGCCGTGCGCTGGGCATCAAGCCCTACAGCACCAAGACCGAGGATGCCTTTTTGGAAAATCTGAACCACGCGCTGGACAACGCCTTCCTCGACGGCAGCCGCTGCACGGTCCGCAAGGAGGTACCCATCGCCCAGGTGTTTGAGGATAACCCCGGCTGCGCCGACCTGTTCTACACCGGGCGGTTCGACTTCGTCGTCTACCAGCGGGAGGGCCGCCGCCTGATGCCGATTTTAGCCATCGAGCTGGATGGCCGCGAGCACCGCGACGACCCCGCCGTCCAACGCCGTGACCGCAAGAAGGACCAGATCTGCCGCGAGCACGGCTTTGAGCTGATCCGCGTCGAGAACAGCTACGCGCGGCGGTATAATTATATTAAGAGTATTTTGATAAACTACTTCCGCAAGGTGTCGTAGCACCCGCAAACGGGCAGAGCCCCTCCGGGCATCGCTGCGCTTGCCCACCTCCTCTGTAAGGGGGGGCTCTTTGCGCGGGCAGAGCCCACGAGAAAGCCTCCTCACGAAGTGGGGAGGTGGCCGAGTGGAACGAGGCCGGAGGGGCTTTGCCCGCGCATCCCAGCGTAAAACCGAAAAGGGGGTTATGCTTGTACCGGCAGCATTTACCTATTTATGTTGGGCTGTCGTTAGTACCGCTGCCGTTGGCTATGTGCCGGGAGCGTTGGAAATGCAGCACAATTTTGCCCGCATTGGATTCACGAACAGCGCGGGAGAAGCCCCTTACTTAGTGCAAAAAGAGCAGCGTGGAAATGCCGTTATATTGACATATCACTGCACGGGCTTCCCCGTGTCCGCTTGGGTTGATAAGCAACTTGAACTTGAAAGCGCCCTAAATATGCTGATAGCCCGTGTTAAAGAGGGCAATGACCGCCGGACGGTGAGCCTGTGCTGCATTCCGCCCGAACACGTTTTTGATACCATCGAATGGCATGAACGCTATATTTTACGGAATGAGGATAACAAGCTGATTCTTGGCCGTGGCCTGATGGGTGATGTGATTATTGACATTGACAAGACCTCGCATATTCTGATTGGTGGCAACACGGGCAGCGGCAAGAGCGTCTTGGTGCAGTGCTTGCTCTGGCAGGCAATTCATCAGGCAGATGTTGTATATGTGGCTGACTTCAAGGGCGGCGTTGACTTTTCTTATGTTTGGCAGGAGTTTGCCTACATCATTACAGAGGAAAAGAAACTCCTTGTGCTTTTGAACCATTTGGCGGATATATTAGAAGAACGTAAACGGCTTTTTAAGGAAGTCGATGCTGCCAATATCACCGAGTACCGCGAAAAGTCCGGAGATTATATGCAGCGTATTGTCTTTGCCTGTGACGAGGTGGCAGAACTGCTTGACAAAACGGGCGCGGATAAAAGCCGCAAGGAACTGCTGGCACAGATTGAAGCTTGTCTTGCATTGATTGCCCGTCAGGGCCGTACCTTTGGCATTCATCTGATTCTTGCGACCCAGCGCCCGGACGCTAATATTCTGCCGGGGCAAATTAAGAACAATATGAACATTCGCATTTGTGGCCGCGCAGACACTACACTGTCTACCATCATCATCGGGGACGGACGCGCAGCCGAGCAGATTCCGCACGATGCACAGGGGCGCTTCATTATGGAAGACGGCACGGTGTTTCAGGCGTATTATTTTAGCGACGATACAATTTCAAAGTGGTAATATAAAAGGCAGACGTTTTTAGCGCCTGCCTTTTGCTTTTTATCGGGTATTAGAGAAAACCTACCCATATACCAACGGTAATAAGTAGTATGCCTAATAATCTGCCCACAAGTTTTGCTTTTTGGTATCCTAAAAGTTCTGCTGTTTCAGGAGTAGTAAATGGAAGTAAGACAACATCAATACCCATTACTATAATTCCGATTCCGATTGCGGAAGCGCGATTACTTAGGGCGATGCCATAAAGTAGAATGAGAAAACCTAAAGCAATGCCCAAAATAAAATACTTGGTTTTACGGCTATCCTTTTCCAGCGCTTCTTTATAGTTGCTTTCGCATTCATTGCAGCAAAATTCGGAAGTGCTATTTAGTTCATTCCCGCAGTATTTACATTTCTTCATACGAATACCTATAATGGTTAAATAAACTGGAAATTACCATTTCCCTTTAGCAATCCGCCCGCCGACCAAGATAGCGGAAAAAATAGCGGCGAAAAATAAGAATGTAAGCCAGATTGGACTTAATACCCACAACCAAGACCACGAAATGAATCCCGCTGCCTTTAGTACGACAAAAATCAAAGTTAAAACAACAACGGGGTCGCGTCCATGCCGTCCATACCATTTGGATTCCTTCTTCATACGCATAATCACCTCGCGGTTTCAGTTTAGTTAATTGTATCATATACCGTATTGCTTTACAAGCAGCTTGGAATTTTAATCTATATCGAGCAGTCAGACCGCTGCACGGTCCGCAAGGAGGTACCCATCGCCCAGGTGTTTGAGGATAACCCCGGCTGCGCCGACCTGTTCTACACCGGGCGGTTCGACTTCGTCGTCTACCAGCGGGAGGGCCGCCGCCTGATGCCGATTTTAGCCATCGAGCTGGATGGCCGCGAGCACCGCGACGACCCCGCCGTCCAACGCCGTGACCGCAAGAAGGACCAGATCTGCCGCGAGCACGGCTTTGAGCTGATCCGCGTCGAGAACAGCTACGCGCGGCGGTATAATTATATCAAGAGTATTTTGATAAATTACTTCCGCAAGGTGTCGTAGCACCCGCAAATGGGCAGAGCCCGCGCATCCCAGCGTAAAACCGAAAAGTCCTGCCTCCCTTTCCCGGAGACAGGACTTTTTCCTTTTTACCGCCAGTGAAACGTAACCATGCCGTAAATATAAATAAACAAAATCGCACCCGGCACAAAATACCTAAAAATCGGCTTCATCCAGAGGCGGACCTTCAGGCCCCTGCCGGTGTTGGCTTCGGCCACAAAATTGTCCCAGCCCCAGCCAAAGCGGTTGCAGCAGAACAGCGCCAGCACCAGCGACCCCAGCGGCAGCACATTGTTGCTGACGATGAAGTCCCAGAAGTCCAGCCAGGCGCTGCCCGGCGCAAACGGCTGGAAGTGCAGCACGCTGTAGCCCAGCGCCGTCGTCAGCGCCAGCAGAAAGATGCCGACGCCGCAGACCACGCAGCCCTTCGGGCGGCTCCACCCGGTCAGCTCACGCACCATGGCAAGGATATTCTCGCAGACGCCCAGCACGGTGGACAGCGCCGCAAACACCATGAACAGGAAGAACAGCGCGCCCCACCAGCGGCCCCCGGCCATATTGCCGAACACCCCCGCCATCGTGTCAAACAGCAGACTGGGGCCTGCCGTGACCTCCAGCCCGTAGGTGAAGCACGCCGGGAAGATGATGATGCCCGCCAGCACGGCCACGAACGTGTCGAGAAAAATGACCCGCAGTGACTCGCCCATGAGCGCGTGATCCTTGCCGATGTAGCTGCCGAAGATCGCCATGCCGCCCATGCCGACGGACAGCGAGAAAAACGCCTGGTTCATGGCCGCCACGATGACCCCGCCGTCAATGGCCGAGAAATCCGGCACAAGGTAGAACCGCAGCCCCTCCGCCGCACCGGCAAACGTCAGGCTGTGCACGGCCAGCACCAGCATCAGCACCAGCAGCGCGCTCATCATGTATTTGGTCACGCGCTCCAGCCCGCCCTGCAAATTAAAGCTCAGCAGCACAAACGCCGCTATAAGGACCACAAGCAGATAGGTCACGTTCAGCCCGGGGTCGGCGATCATCTGCGCAAAGCCGAAATCCGCATTCTGCCCGGTCAGGAACTTGACAAAATAGTACAAGATCCAGCCCGTGACCACCGTGTAGAACGCCATGATGGCAATGTTGCCGATGAGGCTGACGACGCCGAATACGCCCCACTTATGGCCGGGCTTTTCCAGGCGCTGGTACATGGTAACGGGGCTGGCCTGGGCGGCGCGGCCCACGGCAAACTCCATGATCATGACGGGCAGGCCCAGCACCAGCAGGCAGAGGATGTAGAGCAGCATAAAGCTGCCGCCGCCATTCTGGCCGCACATCCAGGGGAATTTCCAGACGTTGCCGCAGCCGATGGCGCACCCCGCCGACAGCATGATAAAGCCCAGGCGGCTGCTCAGGCGTTCGCGTTCATTCATAAATCAGTTTTCCCTTTCGGTAGTGATTTCCGCGCAGACAATTTCCGTGCGGCCCTGGGTGCGGAACTTGTAGCCCCAGGTGCCCGTGCCACCGCTGACGATGGCATCGCAATGTTCTGCAATGTTCTTTCTGCCGTAGTTGCGCTCATTTTTGGCAACCATGCCCACCGCACCCGCAGGCCAGACCTGCCCGCCGTGGGTGTGGCCGCTCAAAATCAGGTCCGCCCCCGCCGCGGCGGCGTTCTTAAAGTCCCGCGGCTCATGGTCGAGCCAGACCGTGTAGTGGTCGTCGGGGCCGCCGGGCATAAGCTGCGCCGCCGTGAAACGGCTGCCGTTCGTGTACAGGTAATCCTTGCGGCCCACGACGCGCACACCGCAGGGCAGCAGGACGGACGTGTCCTCCAGGATGCGCACGCCCGCGGCGGCGAACCCGCGCTCCAGATCCGCGCGGCCAAAGCTCGGCTCCCGCCAGTGGTGGAACAGGTCGTGGTTGCCGAGGACGTAATACTTGCCCAGCGGCGCGTCCAGCTCGCCAAACAGCTTGCAGAAGGCGTCCAGCTCCTCCGGCTCGGTGAACTCGTCGAAAATATCGCCGGTCAGCACAAGCAGGTCGGGACGGCACGCTTCGATTTTTGCTTTCAGCTCCGGGATGCGGGTGTGATCCATCGCCGCACAGGCGCGCGGGTGGACATCACTGACCTGCACGATGGTCAGCCTGCCGTTCGGCAGATTTTTCCGCGTTGTCAGGCTGTATTTTGTCGTACAGAGCCGCAGCGCACGCCGCCGCCCCCACCACATGATAAGGCCCGTCAACAGCCACGGCGTTATGCCGTTCAGCCAGATAATATGCCAAACAGTCAGCGATGTGCCGCCGATGCGCCGCAGCGCCAGCCCGATGGCGGTACCGATGCAGTAGAATGTCACAAGATGTCCGGCAAACACGATGCCCAGCCCGAGCGGGTCGCGGCTGATATACGCCAGCACGCCCATCAGCACAAGCGGCAGTCCGTAATACAGCACCGGCCACCGGGCCACCAGCTGTAAGGGCGGCAGCTGCAAAAAGTTCAGGTACAGCAAAGCATCCAGCGCCACCTGCCCGAGGCGCGGAAGAACGAATTGGAAAAAAGGATGATACATGGTTGATGCCTTTGTTCGGTAAGAGTGCCTTCCCTCCTTGGGGGAAGGTGTCTGCGGCCCTGCCCGCAGGCGGATGAGGGGAATGCGTGTGGATGCCGCCCGTATACGGGATAGTATGGCAAGGTTGCCCCTCATCAGTCGCCTGCGGCGACAGCTTCCCCCTCAGGGGAAGCCTTTCTTAACAAAAACACCCCCGCACCTCGCGGCACGGGGGCTGAAATTTAATTTTTACTGCTCCTTCGCCTTGATGGCCGCGTCAATCGCGCGGGCAGCCTCTTTACCGGCACCCATGGCCAGAATGACCGTGGCAGCACCGGTGACAGCGTCGCCGCCGGCGTAGACCATCGGGCGGCTCGTCAGGCCGTCGGGGCCGTTGGTGATCAGGCAGCCGTGCTTGTCGGCGTCCAGACCCGGCGTGGTGGAGCGGATCAGCGGGTTGGGGCTGGTACCCAATGCCATGATCATCGTATCAACGTTCAGAACGAACTCGCTGCCCTCCTTGACGATGGGGCGGCGGCGTCCGGACGCATCCGGCTCACCCAGCTCCATCTCCACGCAGGTCATACCCTTGACCCAGCCGTTCTCGTCGCCCAGCACTTCCGTCGGGTTCGTCAGCGTCTTGAAGACGATGCCCTCTTCCTCGGCGTGCTCGACCTCCTCTTTACGGGCAGGCAGCTCGGCCATGCCGCGGCGGTAGACGATGTAGACATTCTCGGCACCCAGACGTTTGGCGCAGCGGGCAGCGTCCATGGCGACATTGCCGCCGCCGACAACGGCAACGGACTTGCTCTTCATGATGGGCGTGCGGGAATCCTCCTTGTACGCCTTCATCAAATTGACGCGGGTCAGGTACTCGTTGGCGGAGTAGACGCCGTTCAGGCTCTCGCCGGGGATGCCCATAAAGCGGGGCAGACCGGCACCGGACGCGACATAGACGGCCTCAAAGCCGTAGTCGTTCATCAGCTCGTCAATCGTCAGCACCTTGCCGATGACCATATTGGTCTCGATGTCAACGCCCAGCTCCTTCAGGCCCTCGACCTCGTGCTGGACGATGTCCTTGGGCAGACGGAACTCGGGGATGCCGTACATCAACACGCCGCCCGCAACGTGCAGGGCTTCGTAGACGGTGACCTTGTAGCCGAGCTTGGCCAGATCGCCCGCGACGGTCAGGCCGGACGGGCCCGCGCCGATGACAGCGACCTTGTGGCCGTTGGGCGCGGGGGCGGTGGGCTTGGTATGTACGTTGTTGC
>ONZX01001496.1_pt1 | contig 11471 bp, 10 predicted proteins | sample 1671831 | NCBI WGS metagenome assembly ONZX01 (sample SAMN06348197, study PRJEB24527) | human gut metagenome | reverse complement strand
GACGGGCTGTAATAGGGGTCGTGCAGAATATTCTCCCGCCCGTGCACGGCGTAGAGACGTTCATGCTCGGCGTCAAAGCGTGCTTTTTTGGCGGGATCGTTCTCGTCGGAGCCGCGGGACTTGCTTTCGTAGTGGTAGAGCTCGGCGTAGGGCGTCCAGACAATGCGCCAGCCCGCGTCGCGCACACGCAGGCAGAAGTCCACATCGTTGTAGGCAACCGTGAACTCCTCATCCAGGCCGTGCAGCTCGTCGTAAACGGCGGTGCGCACCAGCAGGCAGGCCGCTGTCACGGCGGAGAAATCCTGCACCGTGGCCAGCCGGAACATATACCCGCTGCCGCCGCGCTTGTGGTACTTGTGGCTGTGCCCGGCGTAGCCGCCCAGCCCCGTGATGATGCCGGCGTGCTGGATCGTGTCGTCGGGATAGTAGAGCATTGCCCCGCAGAGGCCGACGCCGGGCTGGCTGCACTCGCCCACCATCTGGGTGAGCCAGTCGCCGTTGATGACCTCGACGTCATTGTTGAGCAGCAGCAGGTACTTGCCCGCCGCGTACCTGCGGCCAAAATTGTTGATGCGGCTGAAGTTGAAGCCGCCCTTGTAAGTCACGACCCGCGCGCGGTCATACCGCTCCGGCAGTTTTTTGTAGTAGGCCGCTGTGGCCGGGTCGGTGGAATTGTTCTCAATGACGATGACCTCGAAATTCTCGTAGGTCGTTTTGGCGTAGATGCTGTGCAGGCATTTTTCCAAATCGTCGGTGTGGTCCTTGTTGGGAATCAAAATTGACACGAGCGGCTGCGGCTCGGGAATGTCCCACACCACATGGCAGGTGCCCGGGAATTTGCCCGGCTCCACCCTGCCCTGCCGCCCTGTGGCGGCCAGATGGTCGGCCACGGCCTTTTGCGCAGCCTTTTCCACATAGGGCTTGGCCGCCGTGCCGCCGCTGGTGGATGCCGCGTGCACGCGCCAGTAATACAGCACCTGCGGGATGTGCAGCGGCTTGGCTGCGGGGTCACGGCGCTGCATTTCGTCGATGAGACGCAGGAATAAGTCGTGATCCTGCGCACCGTCACAGGCCGGGCGCTCACCGCCGACGGCGTCGAACAGCGATTTTTTGAACACGGCCAGATGGCAGATGTAGTTGACGGCCATCAGGTACTCGGGCGCATAGTCGGGCTTGAAGTGGCCGACGCGCGGGTGCTCGGGCGTTTTCTCAAACAGGGCCTCGTCGCTGTAGGCAAACGCCGCGCCGCTCTCGGCCAGCGCTTTGCTCATGCAATAGACGGCATGAGGCGCGAGCATGTCGTCGTGGTCGGCAAGGGCCAGATACTCACCCGCTGCGAGCTTCGCGGCCTCGTTCGTATTGGCGGCAATGCCCTTGTTCTCGATTTTGGCGTAGACGATGCGCTTGTCCTGCGCGGCGCGGGTGCGGACTGTCTCGCCCACGTCGGGGTGGGCACCGTCGCTGGCGTCCACCAGAACCAGCTGCCAATTCGGCGCGGTCTGGGCCTGCACGCTGTCCAAAAATTGCTGCAAAAACTGCGGCGGTGTGTTGTACAGCGGCGTTAGAATGCTGATGGTCGGCCAGCCGTCGGCGCGGGCGGCTGCGTCGGCACGCTGGGTCTCCAGCGTCTGTCTCGACGGCAGATACCGCGCTTTTTTGCCGAAGAACCGCCGCTTAAAAAAGCCGACGGCCCGCCCGGCCATGACGCCGACGCCCTGTTCTTTCGTCAGCGTCCGCGCATAGCCGAACAGTTCTTTGATGCGTTTCGTTTCAAGGCTCATGGGATGGCTCCTCATAAAAGCAGTCTTTGTGCCAAAGGCGGGGGTTGGATTGAATGTATTCCGCAATCATGCGGTAATCGGTTTCATTGCGGATGACGTGGTCGTGAAAGGAGCGCTGCCAAAGGTGCTTATCGAACGGTGCGGCTTGCCCGCGCTTGACAAGACGGATGTACTCGACGGTAGAATACCGTTTGAACGCCTGCACGATGCTGATAATCGTAGGGGCGGATTCCATATCCGCCCGTGCCCGTTCAATCTCGACCAACGCGTGAAAATGATTGGGCATCACCACAAAATAACGGCAATGGACCGCCGGATATTGGCCGATGATCTCCCGGAAAACGCGCGCCGCCATGCGGGCGGATATGGAATCCGCCCCTACGGGAGCCCGGTTCGGGCCAAACAACATTCTGCGTTGGTGCGTGCATATTGTGACAAAATAGGCGCCGTTTTGGCTGTAATCGTAACCCTGCAAATGGTGAGACTTGCGCTTCGGTAATACGGTTTGCATCACTTCAACCCGAAATTCTCAAACAGATTGTTGAAATGGGGGTTGTAATAGGGGTCGTAATTGTCGATATACTGCTGATATTTCGCGTAGAAATTCGCCTTTTCGCGCTCATACCGCTTGGCGTTCTCGCTTAAGGTATCCAAGCCGCGGCTCTTGCTCTCATAGTGATAGGCCTCGGCGCGCGGGGTGTAAACGTTCAACAGCCCCTTCTGCCACAGCTTTAAGCAATAATCCACATCGTTGTAGGCGACGGCAAACTTTTCCTCGTCCAACCCGCCAAATGCGCGGTAAAGCGACGCTTTTGTCATCAGGCAGGCACCCGTCACGGCCATATAATTCTGCGTCGTGACCAAGCGGTACATGTCCCCCACAGCGGTGCGGGGGTAGCTCTTGTGGCTGTGGCCCGCGCTGCCGTTGATGCCCATCAGCACGCCCGCGTGCTGGATCGTGTCGTCGGGGTAGTAGAGCTTCGCGCCCACCGCACCCACGTCAGGGCGCTGGCTGTAGCTGAGCAATTCCCGCAGAAAGTCGTGGGACAACACCTCAATGTCGTTGTTGAGCAGCAGCAGGTGCTCGCCCTCGGCGAACGTCGCGCCGAAGTTGTTGATGGCCGAGAAGTTGAACACGCCCTTGTAGTAGACGACGCGGCAGTCGGCAAAGCGGCTGGGCAGTGTCTCGTAATAGGCAAACGTCGCCGGGTCGGTGGAGTTGTTCTCGATGACGATGACCTCAAAATTGTCGTAGCCCGCGTTTTTGTACAGGCTCGTCAGGCAGCGGTCCAGGTCGTCAATGTGGTCTTTACTGGGGATCAGCACGCTGATCTTCGGGTGGCCGGTCAGCTCGTACCGCACCTGAAATGCGCCGGGCGCGTCGGGCACGGCCATGGCGTGGCCCGGCAGACCGAGACGCTTGAGCTGCGCGTCGATGGCGCGTTCCCCCGCCGCGACGGCGTAGGGCTTGGCCTCCATGCCCGCGGCGGTGGAGCCGGCCGCGGCACGCCAGATGTAGAGCACCTTCTTGATATGCTCGATGCGCTGTGCTTTTTCTGTCAGGCGCAGGATCAAATCATGGTCCTGTGCACCGTCAAACTCCTTCGACTCATACGCGCCCGCCGCGTCCAGCAGCGGACGGCTGAACACCGCCAGATGCGTGATAAAGTTGACCCCGCGCAGGTAGTCGGGCGCAAAGTCGGGCTTGAAGTGGTAGCCGCCCAGCTCCTTCAAATCGGCGGAGAGAACGATTTCATCACTATAGACAAAATCCGCTCCGGTGTTTTGTATCGTCTGCACAACCTCGAACAGCGCGTTCGGGTAGAGCACGTCGTCGTGGTCCAGCAGTGTGATGTACTCGCCGTGCGCCAGCGCAAATCCGCGGGTCGTGTTGAGGGCAATGCCGCCGTTTTCAATCGGCTCATACACAATCGTGCCGGGCACAGTCTTGGGCAGACGGCGCTCCAGCCGCTTGTCGGCGCCGGATGCGTCCACCAGCACCAATTCCCAGTTTGTGTAGGTCTGCCTGACGACGCTTTGCAGCATCTCGTCAAACAGCTTGGCGGGCGTGTTGTACAGCGGCACGATGATGCTGATCTTCGGCCCCTGCAGGTGCGCGGCGCGCTGGGCCTTCAGCTCCCGGCGCAGCGGAATGTCGGCGCGGTGCCGCCAGTCGTCGTGGTGCATCGCCAGCCCGACGCGGAATTTCACATCGCGCCAGAGCTGCTCGGCCCCCTGCTCCCGCAGGGTCTTGACGCTGCGCCCCGCGAGGTCCCGCAGGTGGGCGGGGTTCAAAAGCCGCCGCGCCATGCCGCCGACGCTGTCCTGTACGGCCAGGTCGGCAGGGCGCTCGTTGTTCGGTTTCGTGTTCTCGGACATAGCTTATTCCTCGGTGACTTTGGCCGGCATGGCGTCCTTTTTCTCAAACCTTCGGTACTCGGCGGTAATTTCCTTCGTCGCGCCGATGCGGCGCAGATGGCCGTGGTCGAGCCAGGCTACCTTGTTGCACATACGCTCGATCTGGTCAATGGAGTGGCTGACCAGAATGACCGTCGTGCCGCCGGACAGCAGCTCGGCCATGCGCTTTTCACACTTCTCCTGAAACAGGAAGTCACCGACGGACAGGATCTCGTCGGCAATCAGGATGTCGGGCTTCGTTATCGTTGCCACGGCGAACGCCAGACGCGCGACCATGCCGGAGGAGTAGTTTTTCAGCGGCACGTCGAGAAAATCCTGCAATTCGCTGAATTCGACGATGTCGTCGAACTTTGAGTCGATGTACTTGGGCGTGTAGCCCAGCACGGTGCCGTTTAAATAAATGTTTTCCCGTGCGGTCAGGTCCATGTCAAAGCCCGCGCCCAATTCGATCAGCGGCGCAATCGTACCGTTGACCGTGACCTTGCCGGCGCTGGGCTTGTAGACGCCGGAAATCACTTTCAGCAGCGTAGACTTGCCGCTGCCGTTCAGGCCGATGAGGCCGTAGAAATCACCGGGCATAATATCAAACGATACATCGTCCAGCGCGAAGAACTCGTCAAACCGCACACCGCCGTGCAGCAGCGCGACAAAGTACTCTTTCAGGCTTTCGTGCTTTTCCTTGGAGAGGTTGAAGCGCATCGAAACATGGTCGATGGAGATGATGGGTTTCTGCTCTGCCATTTCGATGCCCCCTTACATGTACAGGACGAACTTGTCCTGATTCTTTTTGAACACCCAGATGCCGAGGCCCAGGCTCAGCGCGGCGCAGAGGAACGGAATCAGCACCATGTTGGGGGTCAGCCCCTCGCCCCACATGACGCAGGAACGCACGGCGGTGATGTACCAGTAGATGGGGTTCAGGTTGATGACGTACTGCATCCAGCTTTCCATCTGGCGCGGGTCGTAGAAGATGGCGCTGCCGTAGACAAGCAGTGTGCAAAAGACCTCCCAGATATGCATGATGTCACGCACAAAAACGTAGAGCGTGGACAAAATCAGCCCGATGCCCAGACTGAAAATAAACAGCATCACAAGAGGATAAATGGCCAGCAGCACAGTCCCAATCGAGATGTGCGACCAGGTCAGCAGCGCGACGATAAACAGTGCCACGAGACTGAAAAAGAAGTTGACGAGCGCAAAGCAGCACTTTTCCAGCGGAAAGATGTATTTGGGAATATAGACCTTGCGCAGCAGCGGGCCGTTCTTCAGCACGCTCTCCATGGCCATGGTCGTGCTCTCGCGGAAGAAGTTGAACATCAGCTGGCCGATGATAAGGAACAGCGGAAAGTCCTCGATGCCCTGACCGCGCTGGTTGAACAGCGCACCGAACACGGCCCACATGACCAGACAGGTCAGCAGCGGGTTCAGCACGCTCCACGCCACGCCCAGCACGCTGCGGCGGTATTTCAGCTTGAAATCACGGGAAATCAGGTTTTGCAGCAGGTAACGGTATTTCCAGAAGCCTGCGAAGGTGTCTTTCAGTTTCTGCACGGTTTACCCTCAATATTTCTCAAAATATTCGAACTTCTGGGCGGCAAACGGGGTGTGCTCCTTGTCCTTGGCGCTGGTCTTGTGCTCGCAGCCGCAGTCGGGCCACTGCACGTTGACCGTCGGGTCATCGTAGGGAATGCCGCCCTCGGCGGTGGGGTCGTAGACGTCGGTGCACTTGTAGCAGAACTCGGCCACATCGGACAGCACGACAAAGCCGTGGGCGAAGCCCTCGGGGATCCAGAGCATCTTCTTGTTGTCGGCGGACAGCGTTGCGCCCACCCACTTGCCGAAGGTCTTGCTGTTGGGGCGGCAGTCGACGGCGACATCGAACACCTCGCCCAGGGTCACGCGGACGAGCTTGCCCTGGGTGTGCTTGGTCTGGAAGTGCAGGCCGCGCAGCACGCCCTTGGTGGAGCGGCTCTGGTTATCCTGCACGAAGGGTTTGTCGATGCCCGCTGCGGCGAACTCGTCGATCTGGTAGGTCTCCATAAAATAGCCGCGGTCATCGCCAAAAACAGTCGGCTCGATGATCTGCACGTCAGGAATATCGGTCTTGATGAAATTGAACTTGCTCATGGTTTGGAATCTCCTTTTTATATTTCATAAGTCTAATACATAGCGATACAGGATATATTATACTCTATTTCACTGCGCCGGGCAAGATGGCGGAAAAATTTTGTCGCTGCTGTAACAACAGGACGGCTTTTCCGTCTTGTTAAGTGGAGGGCAGATATGGTATGATAGCCCGGAAGGTGGTGTGCAGAATGACAAAACGCGAAGCCCGCGCATGGGCCAAGGCCCGGCGCACGGAACTGGATATGGCGGCTGTGGGCCGCGGCATGGCGCAGGCGCTGTTCAGCCTGCCGCAATGGCAGAGTGCCGGGGCAGTGCTGGCCTTTGCGGCCATGCCGGATGAGCCGGACACGGCGGAAATACTAAGACGCGCGCTGGCCGACGGCAAGCGCCTGCTGCTGCCCCGCGTGCGGAGCAAAACCGAGATGGACTGGGTGGAGATACCGGCATTGTGCCTGCTGCGGCCCGGGGCGTTCGGCATTCAGGAGCCGCCCGCCGACCTGCCCGCCGCCGACCCGGCGGAATACGCCGCGGCGCTGGCCCTTGTCCCCTGCCTGGCCGCCAGCCGCGACGGGGTCCGGCTGGGGCGCGGCGGCGGGTATTATGACCGATTTCTGGCACACTATAAGGGAGCGGGGCTGCTGCTCTGCCCCGAGGCCCTGCTGCTGGACGAGCTGCCCTGCGACGACTGGGACGCACGCTTTGCGCCCGAGAATATTCTGACCGAGAAAGGAATTTTACGATGAAAAAGCTGCTTTTTGCAACAGCCCTGCTGACCGCCCTGTTCCTGTCTGCCTGCGGCAGCCAAAAGGCTGACAGCAACGATCTTGCGAACCAACCTGCCACAAGACCCGAGGAAGGCGCGGAGCTGGACCCGGAGTTCAGCGTTGACGGCGAGGATACCGGTGAGACCGCCGAGCCGCAGCCGGACGCGGAGCTGAGCGAGATGGTGGATGCTATTTATGACGTCCAGCCGGTTGACCTGATGGGCATGGAGACGGTGGCCATCGACCTGACCGACGAGAGCTGGTACGGCTATCTGGCGGGGCTGACCGCGGACAATGTGGACAAGGTGGATGCCGCAGTAGTCAGCGAGCCGATGACCGGAAGCCAGGCGTACAGCCTGGTGCTGCTGCGCCTCAAGGACAAGGCCGATGCCCGCGAGATCGCCGATTCGATGGAGGAAAACATCAGTATGCGCAAGTGGGTCTGCGTGGAGGCAGATAAGGCCCGCGTGGTCAGCTTTGATGATAAGCTGCTGTATGTCATGGCAGACAGTGAGCTGGTCGATGCCGATCTGGTGGCGGATGCTGCCGCAAAGGCCTTTGGTGCGACATTTGATGTCGATGATTCCCTCGTCAATGAGGACGAGAGTGAGCTGCCCCCGGAGCTGCTGACCGCCCCGGCTGTGGCAGACTGAGCGATACAAAAAAACAAAGAGCCGTGCCCTTTGCGGGGCACGGCTCTTGTTGATTACGGGCGGGAATCAAGCCTTGGCAGCCTTGATCTCCTTGATGAGCTCGGGAACGACCTTGTACAGATCGCCGACGATGCCGTAGGTGGCAACATCGAAGATGGGGGCGTTCTCGTTCTTGTTGATGGCGATGATGTTCTCGGAATCCTGCATACCGGCAACGTGCTGGATGGCACCGGAGATGCCCAGTGCAACATAGATGCGGGGATGCACGGTCTTACCGGTCTGGCCGACCTGATGGTCAGCAGACAGCCAGCCCTCATCGGTGACGGCACGGGAGGCACCGACAACGCCGCCCAGAACACCGGCCAGCTCCTCAGCCAGCTTGATGCCCTTCTCGGGGTCGGCAGAGATACCGCGGCCCACGGCAACGACAACATCGGCACCGATCAGGTCAACGAGCTTCTCGGCGCTCTTCTTGATGTCGAGCACCTGAACATGGATGTCCTCAGCGGTCAGAGCGGGGGTGACCTTCTCAACTACGACCTTGGCAGCACCGGCCTCGTCAAACGGCTGGGTCTGCATAACGCCGGGGCGCACGGTGGACATCTGCGGGCGGAAGCGGGGGCAGATGATGGTAGCCATCAGGTGGCCGCCGAAAGCCGGGCGGGTCATCTTCAGGTTGGTGTTCTCCTCAAACTTGGTGTTGTCCACATCAATGTTGGAGGTGGTGCGCAGGAAGTTCTTGTACTTCTCGACATCGACGTCCAGGTGGGTGCAGTCGGCGGTCAGGCCGGTGTGCAGACGGGCTGCGCAGCGGGGGCCGAGGTCGCGGCCCAGGTTGGTCGCACCGATCAGCATGATCTCGGGCTTCTTGTCCATGATGAGGTCGCACAGCGCCTTGGCATAGCCATCGGTGGTGTAGTCCTTCAGCAGAGGGCTGTCGATGTTGTAAACGCGGTCAGCACCGTAGCCGCCCAGCGCCTTGACATAGTCCTCGTTCAGCTCACTGCCCATAACAACGCCGCAAAGCTCAACGCCCAGGTCGTTGGCCAGTTTGCGGCCTTCGCTCAGCAGCTGATAGCTGATGGTCTGGATCTGACCTTCGCGCTGCTCGCAGAATACCCACACGCCCTTGAAGGCGGCGGTGTCCATTGCATTGAATTCAGCCATTGTTCGTTTCTCCTTCCTCAAATCAGGTGCTTGTCGTTCAGGATGCCGACCAGCTGGGCAGCGTCCTCGACCTTCATGCCGGCGCCCTTGACCGGAGGAGCAAAGGACTTGTAAACGTTCGTCGGGGAGCCCTTCAGACCGATGGTGTCGGTCTCGATGAGCGGATCGTCCTTCAGAGCGTTGTAATCAAAGACCTCAAGCGGCTTGTCGTAGCACTCGAAGATACCGGAAACGCTCATGTAACGCGGGGTGTTCAGCTCCTTGATGCAGGTCAGCAGGCAGGGAGTCTGGACCTTCAGCTCCATGTAGCCGTCCTCAAGCTGACGCTTTACGGTCAGGGCGTTGCCGTCCTTCTTGATTTCGGTGACATAGGTGACCTGAGGCAGATGCAGCTTCTCGGCGATCTGGGGGCCGACCTGTGCGGTATCACCGTCGATGGCCTGACGGCCACAGAAAACGATGTCCTCGGGGCCGACGCCGATCTTGTTGACGGCAGCGGCCAGGATCTGGGAGGTAGCGAAGGTATCGGAACCGCCGAACTCGCGGCCGGAGACCAGCACGCCGCGGTCAGCGCCGCGGGCCATCAGCTCACGCAGCATACCCTCTGCCGGCGGCGGGCCCATGGTGACGACGACGACCTCGCAGCCGGTCTCGTCCTTCAGCTGCAGGGCGGCCTCGACGGCGTTCAGGTCGTCGGGGTTGGTGATGGTAGCCATGGCAGAGCGATCCATGGTGCCGTCAGCCTTGACAGCGACCTTGCCCTGCGTATCGGGAACCTGTTTGACACAAACGATTGCTTTCATTACGTCTGTCCTCCTTACTTCAGCAGCGCGCCGCCGATGACCATCATCTGGACTTCGCTGGTGCCCTCGTAGATCTCGGTGATCTTGGCATCACGCATCATGCGCTCGATGGGGTAATCGCGGGTGTAGCCGTAACCGCCGAACAGCTGCAGGCAGCGGCGGGTCACGTCGCTGGCGGTGCGGGCGGCAATGAGCTTGGCCTCGGCAGCCTCAACGCTGTAGCGGACCTTCTGGCCGTCCATGGCAGCCTGCTTCTTCTGGGCAGCTGCGTAGACCAGATACTTGGCGGCGTCAACGCGGGCCTTCATCTCGGCCAGCTCGAACTGGGTGTTCTGGAACTGTGCGATGGAGCGGCCAAACTGCTTGCGCTCCTTGACATAGGCGACGGTCTCGTCGATGGCGCCCTCGGCAATGCCCAGAGCCTGGGAGGCGATGCCGATACGGCCGCCGTCCAGCGTAGCCATGGCCAGCTGGAAGCCCTTGCCCTTCACGCCCAGCAGACGATCCTTCGGGATGATGCAGTCCTCCATGATGAGCTCGCAGGTGGAAGAACCGCGGATGCCCATCTTGTCCTCGGGCTTGCCGACCTTGAAGCCGGGATCGGTACGCTCTACGATAAAGGCGCTGATCTCCTTCTGCTTGCGGCCGCGCTTGTCGGTGACAAAGCCGGTGACGGCAATGATGATGAACACATCGGCAAAGCCTGCGTTCGTGATGAAGATCTTGGAGCCGTTCAGCTTCCAGTGGTCGCCCTCGTCAACGGCGAAGGTCTGCTGGCCCTGGGCGTCGGTACCGGCACCGGGCTCGGTCAGGCCGAACGCGCCGACCCACTCGCCGCTGCACAGCTTGGGCAGGTACTTGGCCTTCTGCTCGGGGGTGCCGTTCTCATAGATGGGAGCCGCGCACAGAGAGGTGTGGGCGGACAGGATAACACCGGTGGTGCCGCAGACCTTGGACAGCTCCTCGACAGCCATGACGTAGGACAGGACGTCGCCGCCTGCACCGCCGACGGACTTCGGGAAGTAGATGCCCATCATGCCCAGCTTAGCCATCTTCTCGACGGTCTCCTTGGGGAAGTACTCCTCCGCGTCGACCTTCTTGGCGAGGGGCTTGACTTCGTTTTCAGCAAACTCCTTGTACATCTTCTGGACCATTTGCTGCTGTTTAGACAGAGTAAAATCCATTGATAAAACCTCCATATACTGGGGCCGGGCTATACTGCCCGACCAAACAAACGCGGCCCGGCACGGTTTTGACCGCGCCAGGCGCGTAAGTTACTGAATTACAGGGCGTCGACAGGGGTCTTGGTGCGGTCTGCGTTGTAAACGTAGAAGCCCTTGCCGGTCTTGCAGCCCAGGTTGCCGCCGCGGACCATCTTGCGGATCAGCGGGCAGGCGCGGTACTTGCTGTCGCCGGTCTCCTTGTACAGAACGTCCATGATGGCCAGGCAGATGTCCAGACCAACAAAGTCGCCCAGCTCCAGGGGGCCCATCGGGTGGTTGGCACCCAGCTTCATAGCGGTGTCGATACCGGCGATGTCGGAGACGCCCTCCATCTTGATGAAGGCGGCCTCATTGATCATCGGGATCAGGATGCGGTTGACGACGAAGCCGGCAGCCTCATTGACCTGGACCGGGCTCTTGCCGATCTCAACGCTGATCTTCTTGATGGTCTCGACGGTCTCGGCGGGGGTGTTCACACCGGCGATGACCTCGATGAGCTTCATGCGGTCAGCGGGGTTGAAGAAGTGCATGCCGA
>ONZX01001487.1_pt1 | contig 11523 bp, 7 predicted proteins | sample 1671831 | NCBI WGS metagenome assembly ONZX01 (sample SAMN06348197, study PRJEB24527) | human gut metagenome | reverse complement strand
GTCAGAATCATAGGTGCTGTACTTTTATTTGTAAGTACAATCTGCTCTTTCTATACCCTATTAGCCCCACAGGAATCCGATGACGAAATGAGTATTCAACACATCTGGGCTGCAAAAAGTATGAGCCTTGAAATACTGCTATGCTCTGTGATTATAGTAGGAATTATATCTAATTTTGTTTCATTTTCTTTTCACAAAGCATATGGCTTTTTTGTTGCTACTTCTTTCCCTACACGACGCTCTTCCGATCTTGAAGTATGAAAAGGAGGGCTGCTAATGCCAATATTAAAGACCAAACTCCATGAACTCCGCAAAGAACGTAATATGCAACAAGCCGAGCTCGCAAAGCTTGTCGGTGTCCGCCGTGAAACTATTGGTAATCTTGAAAATGGCAAATATAATCCTTCTTTAAAACTTGCTATGGACATTGCCAAAGTATTCAACACTACTGTGGAAGACATTTTTTCATTTGAAAAAAAGTCGCAGGAAAAAGCAGATGAAGTATATAAGGAAAAAGCAACAAAAAATGTCCTTGCGTAAGAATCCTCCAGAACATATATACAAAAATATAATTTTCTCATTTCAACAGAAAAAACGCCCATATCCATGGCACCCGCCACGAACACAAGCGTTTCATCCTTTCCCAATATGTAATTCTCACACTCTGACACAATCCCGTGTGATCTCCTTCAGCGAAGCCACACCGCACATTGCCATCGTATCTTTCAGTTCACTTCCGATCTTATTGACATAAGCCTCGACGCCTTCCTGCACTCCGCCATACACGGCAGTCACAAACGGACGGGCAATGATCACCGCATCGGCTCCCAGTGCCAGTGCCTTAAACACATCCACACCGGAACGGATGCCTCCATCGACAAAGATCTTCATGGAGCCATCGACTGCATTTGCGATCTCTTCGAGCACCTCTGCGGTGGCAGGACACTGATCCAGAACACGCCCGCCGTGGTTTGACACAACGATCGCATCGGCCCCGGCTTCTTTTGCCTTCATGGCACCCTTGACGGTCATGATTCCTTTGACGATAAACGGCAGCCCTGCCGCCTGTTTCACTTCACGCAGATCCTCCACCGATTTGCTTCCGGCCGGTGGGGTCAGATTCTTTAAAAACGGCAGTCCGGCCGCATCGATATCCATTGCCACGGCAAAGGCACCGGAATCCTTTACCATCGCCATTTTCTCCCGGATCACTTCGATATTCCACGGCTTTACGGTCGGAATTCCCAGTCCGCCGGCATTTTTTATCGCTTTTGTGGCTGCGACCATGACATTGCTGTCGGTTCCGTCTCCGGTAAAAGCAGCGATGCCGGATGCTGCACAGGCGGAAACGAGAATATCGTTGTAGGAAATATCATTCAGGCAGTCTCCGTAGTGCAGCTGCACGGCACCTACCGGACCGGCAAAAAACGGATACTGAAACGTTCTGCCAAACAGTTCCAGTGTCGTATCACATGGACGGTTTTCGACCAGCGTGTCCATCTGGACGCGGATTTCTTTCCATTTGTCATAGTTGCGGATGGCGGTATCTCCGATGCCTTTGGCTCCCGGCCCCGGCATCTGGTTTTTACAGGCTCTGCCGTTACATTCCCAGCACGCCTTACAGTAAGATCCGATACGGTCTCTCGCCTGTTCGATACACTCTGTATAATTCATAGGTCTGTTCCTTCTTCCTTTGTCTGTAAATCAGAATTTTTATCTGTCATGATTCATACGCCAGTCGATGCATCGTTTCAGATAGTGCACATAATCCGGGTTCTTACACATTCCCTTTCCCGGGGTATCGGAAATCTTTGCGACATCCATGCCGTTGCACAGAGTGGTTTTCATGACGATATTCAGTGCCGGTACATCCGTATCATTCGAGATATAGGTGCCGATTCCAAAAGCCACCTTTGTGCGGTCCCGGAAATGTTCGTACAGTTCGTGTGCCCGTGCAAAATCAAGAGAATCACTGAACAATAAAGTCTTTCCTGCCGGATCGATTCCCAGTTTCCGGTAGTGCGCGATCATTTTTTCGCCCCACTCCACCGGATCTCCGCTGTCATGACGCACGCCGGAGAATAACGTTGCATAGGTCAGCTGGAAATCCCGCAGGAAACAGTCGGTCGTAATCGCATCGGTCAATGCAATACCGTTTAACACGCCATACTCGCGTACCCAGGCATCAAGCGCATACCAGTTGGAATATGCCGGGTTATGTTTGTGATTTCCCTGTCCGACACACATGATCCACTCATGTGCCATGGTTCCGACCGGTGTCAGATTGTATTTCTTTGCCAGATAGACGTTGGACGTTCCGACAAATTCTGACCCGTGAAATTCTGCTTCTTTCAGCTTGCGGACAGCAAGCTCCTGTGCCTCTGCGGAAAGACGGCGGCGCAGTCCGAATTCACTGAACGAACCGATCTCGTATCTGCCGCTGGCATCTTTGATCTTCAGTTCCAGACGTTCCCGGAAACTGGCGTAGAGCCTGTCATAATCGTACGCCATACGGAAATACACTTCGTTGACAATCGCCAGTGTCGGGATCTCATACAAGGACGTATTCAGCCAGGTACCGAATGTCTCGATGGAAAGTCCGCATTCCGCCTCATCCGAAATCTTAAAATCCTCATAGCGCGGCTGCCACAGGCGCAGGAAATCAATATAGCTTCCCTTGATCCATGTAATGCGGTTCAGGTATTCCAGCTCTTCCTCTGTAAAACGCAGACTGCAGTATGCCTTAATCTGCTCTTTGATCTCCTGCACCATCTCTGCCGTAAAGTGCACATCGGTATTGCGGCACTTGAATGTCCATGTGGTTTTATAGTCGGAGAACTGGTGATAGATGGCCTCTCCCATACTAAATTTGTACATGTCTGTTTCCAGCAGACTGGTGATGATCTGATTTAACTTCATAATTCTTCTCTTTTCTTCTTACTTAAATAAGATACAATTACTGTATATCCACCTGACAGGTTTTCATCGCTTCGATCGCCGTGCGGTGCGACTCCGGTGTCACGCAGGCGCATGCTTTTTCAATCACGCACACGCGCGCTTCCGGAACAAAGGCTTTGGCAATCATGACATTGCTGATGACACAGATACCCGTGCACACGCCACAGAAATCAATCTGTGCCTCTGCATCACCGCAGTACTGCTTTAAGCACTCGCCAAGCTGCACACTGCCAAATGCCGGCTTACAGATCGTCTCGATCTGTTCTTTGGAATAAAAGGATGCTGCCTTACGGATCACAGGCGCAATCTCCCAGCCTTCGGTTCCTTCGATGCAGTGCACGACGGGCAGCCGCTTTCCTTCCTGCGTATCCAGATAATTACTCTGGTGCGTGTCCTGGGTGAAAATGATTCTGTCATACACGCCTGTTTTTATCACTTCCGCGACCTTCGGAATGACTGCTGCACACTCTGCATTGCCCAGCGGTCCGGTCGTAAAATCGTTTTGCATGTCAACGACAACTAATATTCTTTTCATAGTCTCTCCTGTGCTTCCCTTTTTCTATACACGATAACGGTTAAAACAGGAATACATCTCCTGCACCCGCGGCATGGCATAACCGCCGGAAACGATACCGTTTTCTGCCAGAAAACGCATGCCGGACGTTTCGAGTTCTTTCTGTAACTGTACAACGACTTCGGCAATTGTCCGTTTGCCGTCCACCAGGTGTTCGACCGCATATTTTAAGAGCATGCCAAGGCACGCAGTCTGTTCGCTGTCGATCAGCTGTTCTAAATACCGCAGATCCACGGTCTGCTTTCCGATGGCAAATCCATCCGTTCCCATGGTTTTTAATTTTAACCGCTCCGGCTCATTTTTGCGCACGGCTCCGCTCCGGTAATCCCTGCGTTTTGTGGCACCGTTTTTATCTTTTTCCATGATCCGGTGACTGTGTGGCAGGGCGAACGGATGTGGCTTTTCTTCTGAAATCGGAAATTCTTTGCACAATGCCTTCGCCTTTTTTGTGATGTCAACCGGCTTGTAGCGGTCCATCTGGATCACGGTATCCGCAATATGGAAAAAGGCACCGGAACTGCCCGCTACCAGGATGGTAGAAATTCCTGCCTGCTCATACAGATCGCGCGCACGGGAAAGAAACGGCGTGATCGGCTCTTTGTCCGGGCTGACTACTTTCTGCATAAATGCATCCCTTACCATAAAGTTCGTCGCAGACGTATCCTCATCCAGCAGAAACAGGCGGCTTCCCGCCTCCATGCCTTCCACGATCCCGGCTGCCTGCGATGTGCTTCCGCTGGCATCTTCCGTTGAAAAATGATGGGTATCTTTTCCGTTTGGCAGGTCATTGATAAACATGGAAATATCGACATCTTTGATAAACCGTCCGTCCTCCGAACGAAGTTTTAAGGCGGTCTCATCCGTGATCACAAACTCTCTGCCGTCCCCTGCGATATGGTTATAAACGCCCAGTTCGAGTGCAGTCAGAAGTGTGGATTTTCCATGATAGCCGCCACCGACGATCAGTGTGATTCCTTTCGGGATTCCCATACCGGTGACCGCACCCCTGTGCGGAAGCTGCATCGTCACCCTAAGGGATTCCGGAGAGGTAAAGGCTACGGACTGTTTCATCGGCCGGGAGGAAATCCCACTCTCCCGCGGCAGTACCGCATCATCGGCAACAAAAGCAACCAGCCCCTGTTCTTTCAGCTGGTCACGGACTGCCTGCTGGTCTTCTGCCAGTTCCACGGCATCCCGGATTCTGCGGGCATCAAGATTCTTATAATAAAATGAATGCTTTACACATTCCGGCAGATAGGTAAACAGAATTTTCTCCAGTTCCCTGGCATTGATCGTCCGTCCGTTTGCCGGAAATCCCACCGCAAAACGCGCGGTGATTTCTTTTTCATTCACTTCACAGGCTGTCCGGGTCAGAATCTCCTGTCCGCAGTGAGTTACCGAGATCAGGCCGCTCTTGCCCGATCCCTTCGCCTTAAAGGTAAAGTGATTGATCTGTGCGGCAAACGTGCGCAGCAGTTCATCTGCCAGTGCTGTGCGCGTCTGTGTATTTTTCATGGCATATTCCGGAAATGCCGCTGCCTTTGCATCCACGGTCACGCGCACATGGGAAGGTGCCGCAAAAGGATCTCCCTGCACATGATCGATGGATAACACATAGTCTGCAAACCGGTAACTTCCCCGCAGGGATTTGTATGCCGGATAACTTTTATGATCGATACTCCGTAACGTTTCTCGTAAATTGCTGTCTGATTGCATAATGACTCCTGTTTTCTTTTAAACGGAATGATTCCGCTTTTCTTTTTTCTTTAACAGCGCAGAAGTATCGAGTGCCTGGGAAACCGTTTCCTCCGGTTTTGCTTTCTTTGTCTTTTCCTTTGGTTTTTCAGCTTCCGGCTCCGGCTGCCCGTCTTCTGCTGTTTTTTCTTTTGTCATTATAGCTTTTTTTGCCGGTCTCGTCCAGTGTGGCATTGGTGGAACATAGGCAAACCGCCGCATGGCGATATCTGCCAGAAATACGAAAAGCAAAAGGATTAAAAGCGGATTGGTCAGACAAACCCGTGCCCGCCCGGAAGCTTTTAACTTCTTCCATACATTCTTCTTTGGGGAAAGCATCTTTCCATACTGTTTGATGAACGCACAAAAGCGGTCGTTTGTCAGCGCAAATTTGTACTCCTGCGAATACTGTACCACGGCTGCGGTGGTCAGGGCATTTTCGATTTTTTTGCCGTTTTTCCGCTGCACGCTCAGATTGTAGACACCGGAGACTGTCGTATCCAGCTGTGCCTCATAAGTTCCCGGCGCACTTGCGGTCAGTTTCGCCTGATGCGTTTTTCCATCCGGATCCGTGTACACAGCCTCCACCTGTGTCTGCTCTGCGTAGTCTTTGGCATAATAGGTAACTTTTGTTGTTCCGTTTACGGTAGTTACATCCACACGGTCTTCGCCGAGTGCTGTATTTCCTGCACTGTAATCGATGATCCGCTTCCACAGCTGCACGTAATCATTCTGCTGTGCCAGCCCGGCGGTCCAGCGGTTTGTCACATCGGTATTCCACGCAACCGTATGCCCCAGTCCATACTGCATGACAGACAAAATCGGGTCATCCTTTTCGGCAGATGCCAGCAGCACATTGGCTCCGGTTTTCGGAGAGGCACTCACGTACCCTTTGATCTGCGGCCAGCCATCGGCAAAGAGATTTTTCGTGATGGCATTGCTGCTGTTTCCTTTCAGTGAAAACTGCCCGTTCTGCAAATACGTATCTCCATTTAAAAATACTTCCTGTGCAAAGATTTTTGGGATATCGGTTGAGATATCGGAATAATAATAGCGGCCGTTACACTGCGTTGCCAGTCGTTCCAGAAGCTGTCTGTCAGACGACTCTCCAACCGCTACCGTGGAAAGAGTTACATCGGCATCCTTGCAGTCCTTGATGATATCTTCAAAATTTTCGGTTTCCCCCTGTCCATCCGTCAGAAGCACAATATGCTTTAGCTGCGCCTTGCTCTTCTTGATTTCATTTAGTGCCGCACGCACGGCCGGTTTGATGGTCGTTCCACCGCCTTCGCTGATCGTCTCGATGCTTTGATGGATCTTGTCTTTATCCTTCACTTTTTCCAGCGGCACCTGCCAGGTGTAACCATCATCAAAGGTTACCACACCGACTTCATCTTTCGTATCCAGCTGATCCACAGCCGCTTTGGCAGCCGCGATCGCCAGATCCAGATTGGTGCCTCCTTCGGTCTGTTCCGACATACTGCCCGAATGATCAATCACCATGACCATTGCCAGATTCTGTTTCTCATTCACCCCACGCAGCTGCATATCGACCGGAAGAAGTTTCTCCAGTTCCGTATCCTGATATCCGCCCAGTGCAAAACTGTCCTCGCCGCCGCATGCCACCAGACCGCATCCGTAGTCTTTCACATAAGTTTTCAGATTTTTTAGAAAGCCCTCCGGCAGATCTGTCCGGTACACATTTTCCAGAATGATGCTCTTGTACTGCAGCATCTCTTTTAAAGTATCCGGTGCACTGACTGCGGATACCTGCCGGTAATTGCATCCGGCAGCATCCAAAAGTCCTAAAAACGGTGTGCTGTCCTCTCCCATTCCGGATACAAGCAGAATCTTTGGCAGGGAATCCACCGTCGCATACGTACCATAATCATTGTTTTTTTCACAGGTGTCCTTCGGTGCCTTCACGCGCACGGTATACTGCTGCGCATCGGTACCGACTACCTTCTGTTTCAAAACAAAACGGTTGCTGCCTTTGTTTAAATGCACGCCTGTCTGACTGACCATCTCCGTTCCCTGCAAAAGCTGCAGCTTCGCATCGGTCTCATAGTTGCTTTCCACAGTTACCGTCATGGAATAGGAATCACCCGGATAAAGATACTCCGGCATTTCCACGTTTTCGATATAGGCATCGCTCCCCTGCTTTGTATCTTCATAGAGAACCGAATACAGCTGCACGTTTTTTGCCGTCAGTGCCGATGCCGTATGCTCGATGTTTCCCTTTGTCTGCTTTCCATCCGTAAGCACCACAAGCCGTCCTGCCGCATTGTCCGGGATCATGGAAAGTCCTGTGGAAACGGCTTCCTCAAGGTTGGTTGCATCCGCCTCCGGTGCCGAGAGAATCTGAAAACTGTGTTTCTCACTGGTCAGAAACTGTTCCACAACCGCATTGGCTCCAAACGTTACAATGGCATACTGATTGTTCTTTGGCATGTCTTTAACCTGCCGGCTCATATACTGCTCCATCTGCGTGAGATTTGCGGCATTGCTCTCCGACAGATCAACCAGAAAAACGGTTGTATCTTTCGCGTGGGAAAGCGGCACCGAAATTCCACTGACAGCCAGCACCAAAAGGGCAAGCCCCACCAGACGCACCGCAAGATAAAACCGCCCACGGTAACGCATCTGCCGGACATAACAGATCCACTCCAGTATCATAAGAAGAAGCACAAGGATAAGGATGACATTGCGCATCTGCTTTCGCACAAGCTGCCGCTGCATCGTGTTGCGGCTGCCGGAATCGCCTGCCGTGATCCGTCCATCCGACTGGCTGCTGCATGCAAATTTTACAATATAGGATTCCTTTCTGTCGCCCGCTTTTACGGTAAACAGTCCTGCCTGACCGGTAGGTGCTGCAATCTGCTGCACGTCCACACCGTTTAATGCATGAAACTGCACGGTATCTCCGGCATCATAGACGTTTTGGGAAAGAAGGGAACTATCCTCAAGATAATGCAGCGCATGGTTCATAAATACCGGAAACTCCGGCTGCAGGGCAAAATCCGATTCCCGCAGGTCAAATCCGAGTACGACCTCCCGGATTCCGTCATGTTCCCCGTAGTATGCGGCGCACTTCTTTCCGCTCCACAGAAAGCCCGTGGCCCAGACCGGCAGATCATACACATACGTCTGATTTACCCCGAGCGCAAAGTCCCGGATTCCGGAAGTCAGTTCGGTATCGCTGGCGGACAGGCTGACATTTTTTTCCTCGTTCTTTCCCTCTTTGGCAAAAATCATCTGCGCCTTCTGCTGATTAGATTCCTGCACTGCCGTATCCGCATCAAAAATACAGACCCCCGGATCGTCACGGTCAAGTGCATCCGTTGTTTTTGCCTTGGAAAGATTCTCTCCGGTCACGGCAAGATACGCTTTTTCGATATAGGTATTTCCTTCCCCGATCAGTGTGGCTTTGCTCGTGGAAACCTGGTCTTTGAGTGCATAGGCACAGTTATCCTCATGTAAGGAATCCTTCTGGCTGCTGCCGGCAAATGTCACTGCGGAAAGTTCGGTGTGCAGCGGCTGGTTTCCCCAGTTCACCTGTTTAAACAGGCAGGTATACGTCTCGTCTGCGGCAAGGGAAAGTGTACGCACTTCAAGAATTTTCTTTCCCTCATACAGCGTAATCTCCATATTTGCCGCATGATCGCTGTAATTTGTCACGCCTGATGCAACCGTATACGTGTCCCCACGGCTGTCTTTGGTGCAGGACAGAAACGTATTCGCCACGTTAGAAACGGGACTTCCCACCACGCGGATGGTTGCCTGAAGCTGACTTTTGAGATTTTTCGTCTGTTTTGCCCCTATGCCGTCGGTATAGACGATGACATCTGCCAGATCGTTCTTTTTGTCTTTTTTCTGCACAGTCTGTACGGTTGCCAGTGCATCGGAAAGCGATCCGGCTGTGTCCGTGCCCTTGATGTCTGCCAGCGTCCGATACAGTGCTTTTTTCTCGGAAGTATGGACGGCAAGCAGATTGGTTCCCGTGCCGTCACAGGTAACAATGGATATTTTTGCCCCATCCGAAGCGGCAATCTGCTCTTTGATCTCACTTACGGCTTCCCCTAAGCGGGTATTGCCCCCTTTGGTGAGATGCTTCATGCTTCCGCTGGTGTCAATCAGATACACCACGTCCGTACTGCCTGTACCCTTACGCTGTATAAACGGTGCCATCAGTGCCAGAATAAGCAGCAAAAGGATCACGATCTGCAGATACATCAGCAGATTGTGCAAAAACTTTTCCCAGAACGTTTTAGACTGTTCATTATAAAAAAGCTTCTTCCACAACAAGTTCGAAGACACTGGTGTGTCTGTCCCCTTTGGCACAAGCAGATATAAAATCACAACAACCGGAACCGCCAGCAAAAATGCCAGTGGCCACAAACTCTCAAATATCATAATCCATCCTCAAATTTTTCTCAGACAAACAAAGGTCTTAAATCTTCTAAAATAAGCGCACGTCTCTCTTTTTCGGAATCACAGAGTATATAAGTGCCTCCGGCAGCCGATGCACTTTTTTTCAGCCGCACAGAAAGCTTTTGCAGTTCCTGTTCATATCGCGCAATCACATCCGCACGCATCGTCACGCGCAGTTTTTCTTTGGACTCCATATCTATCAGATTGCGCGTACCGTCCATTGTCACACGCAGTTCTTCCGCACACAGTGTCTGAAGCAACACGGGTCTTTGTTTCGTAAAGTCCAGATACTGCATCGTTTTTTCCAGACAATCCTGCGTGGGATCTGTCGCTGCTTCGGTCAGGAAATCACTGACGATCACGGTAACTCCCGCCCCACGCCTCTGCATCTGGCGCACGGCGGAAAAAGAATCCGTCTCTGTCCCCGAAAATGTGCGTGCCTGTAGCCATCCAAGTACTTTTGGCAGTGCATTCTTTCCCCCGGAAACCACAAGCGGAGTTCCCATCTGGCTGCTGTCATACAGCACCAGCCGGTCCATATGGTGCAAAGTCAGAAAGGCAATCACCGCGCACAGATCCTGTGCCAGTTCTGCCTTGCTCTTTTTTCCATAGTGCATTGATGCACTGGTATCTAGAATAACCGATACCACTGCTTCCTTTTCTTCGAAATATTCCCGGATATACATGCGCTCCGACCGCGCATAGACATTCCAGTCCAGCCTGCGCAGATCATCTCCCGGCATATACTCCCGGAAATCGGAAAATTCCGCAGAAGTCCCTTTCTGTACGGATCTGCGGTTTCCTGCCATATTCTGGCTGCTTTTCTGTTTCATCGCGATCACAAGCCGCGACAGCTGTTCATAAATTCCCGCATCAAGCATACAGTCCCTGTTCCTTTTCTGTTAAGATCTGCCCAATCACCGCATCTTCCGTAATCCCCTCCGATACTGCATCGAAACTGAGCAGAATCCTGTGCCGCAATACCGGAAGTGCGACACATTTGACGTCCTCAAACGAGACATTCAGGCGGTTTTCCATAAACGCGCGTGCCCTGGCTGTGCGGATCAGTGCCTGTGCCGCACGCGGGCTTGCCCCCTCCCGGATATACGGATTGTCTGCATGAGTTGCCATAACCAGATCCAGAATATAATCCATGACGGCATCCGCAATCGGAATCTGTGCAACGCATGCGCGCGCTGCAAGCAGGCTTTCCCGGTCCATGACCTTTGCGATCTTTGGCGGATGGTTTCCCTCCGTCAGTTCCACGATTTCCCGCAGTTCCTGCCGGTCCGGAAATTTTACCAGCACTTTAAACAAAAAACGGTCCAGCTGGGCTTCCGGCAGCGGATAAGTTCCCTCGTTTTCGATCGGATTTTGTGTGGCAAGCACCAGAAACGGCTCCGGCAGCTGATGGCTGGTCGTTCCGATCGTCACGGTGTGTTCCTGCATGGCCTCTAAGAGAGCTGACTGTGTCTTTGGCGTGGCACGGTTGATCTCATCCGCCAGCACCAGATTGGCAAAAATCGGTCCTTTTTCAAACCGGAATGCACTTTTTTGCTCTTCTTTTACGATGATGTTGGTACCGGTCACGTCACTCGGCATCAGATCCGGGGTAAACTGGATTCTCTGGAAACTCAGATCACACACCTGGCTGATCGTGCGCACCAGCATGGTCTTTCCCAGTCCCGGCATACCTTCTAAGAGTACATTTCCGCCCGCCAGAAGTGCCAGCATGACCTGGCGGATGACGTCTTTTTGTCCGATAATTCCCTTTGCAATTTCCTGTTCACATGCCATGGTGTTCTGCTGGCATACTTCATATTCTG
>ONZX01001484.1_pt1 | contig 11551 bp, 8 predicted proteins | sample 1671831 | NCBI WGS metagenome assembly ONZX01 (sample SAMN06348197, study PRJEB24527) | human gut metagenome | reverse complement strand
AGAGGAGTTATCAGAAGAAGCAGCGAAATATGCAAGAAGAAAGCGGACACGATATAGAAAACTGATCTATGCCCTGACGATCACAGTACTTCCTATTGTAGTCAGCAGCGGTATTTATAATTGTTCCAATGTAGTGGACAACTTCCTCTTTGGACAGGGAATGGACAAGTTAGGATACAGCGGGGAAGAGATCGCTGTATTCTGGGGAGCTTTAGGACAGTATCAGCTGTTATTTAATATTCCGGTAGCTGTTTCTAATGCCCTTTCTTCCTCTCTGATCCCGTCTCTTACAAGAGCGGTATCTGCAGGAGACAGGGAACAGACTTTAAAAAGGATCGCAGCAGCAGTACGTTTCTCTATGCTGATCTCTATCCCGGCAGCAGTAGGTATTGCGGTTTTAGCAGATCCTGTGTGCAATCTGCTGTTTATCAGCGAAGATAACAGTCTTTTAATTAAGCTGACTATGGCAGGTTCTCTTGCGGTTGTATTCTTCTCTCTGTCCACAGTGACCAATGCAGTGCTTCAGGGATTAAACCGTATGGAAGTGCCGGTACGCCATGCAGCTGTTTCGCTGGTGATCCATGTGGCAGTATTGTGGGTACTTCTTATGGTATTCCATATGGGTATTTATGGTGTTGTATTTGCAAACATTGTATTCGCCTTTGTAATGTGCGTTTTAAATGCCCGTACTATTGCAAAGCATGCAAGATATCGTCAGGAGTATAAGAAAACATTTGTACTTCCGGCGATCAGCGCCTGCGTTATGGGCGGGGCAGCCTGGGGTGTATACAAGGTTCTTACCTTTATCCTTCCGGCAGCGCTTCTAAGAGGACGTTCCGGCAGAGCGATCGTGGTATTCCCGGCAGTGGCAGTAGCAGCTGCTGTTTATGCAGTACTTTTAGTGGGACTTAAGGCAATTGATGAAGAAGAACTGCGGGATATGCCTATGGGAACAAAAATGATCCGCATTTTAAAGAAAGTAAGATTACTGTAAATGGTATTGCAAACAGTGCCAGGACATGTTTAAAATGGTCTATTATGGCAGATACTATTTCTGAAAAGGTCAGTAAATGAACGTATATGACTTGATACAGGAGGTAGTATCCATGAAACATTTTTTATTTGCCCTGGGACTGTTCAGTATATCAGCTGTAGTATCGGTTCTTGTGATCTACGGGGCGGCACGTTACCAGATGAGGGAAGAAGCGCCGGTACCTAATACAGTGATCGAAACAGAAAGTGTGAATGAAATGGAAGGAAGGGCAGCTGCCAACCAGGAGAGCATTACTCCGGTAAGTTCCCGGTATTTTCTCGTCAGTGAGTCCGGTTTCCTTCTTGTATTTTGCAGTGATAAAAGCACCGTCTGTCTGTACACCCATATTCCGGTAACTGATTTTCCGGAAAGTGAAAGAGCCCGACTGATGGAAGGCATCTGGTTTTCAGATATGATGGACGTATACCATTATCTGGAGTCGTATACAAGTTAAAACAGGAGTTAAAAAATATGAAGAAAAGAGTAGGAATTATTGGCGGTGGCGCGTCCGGGCTGGTGGCTGCTATAGGAGCAGCCCGAAACGGGGCGGAAGTGACTGTCATAGAACATATGGACCGCGTGGGAAAAAAGATCCTTTCTACAGGCAACGGCAGGTGTAATCTTACCAATTACAAAATGGAAGAAGACTGCTACCGCTGCGGCAGGAAGGATTTTCCTATGCAGGTAATAAGGGGCTTTGATGTAAAAGAGACGCTGGATCTCTTTATGGGACTGGGGATCGTTCCAAAAGACAGAAACGGTTATGTTTATCCTAATTCCGACCAGGCTGCTTCTGTTTTAGATGTGCTAAGGACAGAATTAGAGAGACTGAAAGTCCGTATCCTCCTTTCCTGTCAGATCGAAAAGATCGAAAAAAAGAAAAACGGTGGCTTTCTTGTACATACAGATCAGGGAAAGGTAGAAACAGATGCCCTGATCCTTGCGGCTGGTTCCAAAGCAGCGCCTTCTACAGGTTCAGATGGCAGTGGTTACGAATATGCCAGACAGTTAGGACATTCTGTGATCAAGCCACTTCCGGCTCTGGTCCAGCTTCGCTGTCAGGGAAATTTATACAAACAGATGGCAGGGATCCGCACGGAAGCAGAAGTGAGATTGCAGGCAGACGGTATTACCCTGGCAAGTGACAGAGGAGAGCTGCAGATCACAGATTACGGTCTTTCCGGTATTCCTATCTTCCAGGTAAGCCGTTATGCCGCAAGGGCGTTAGATGAAAAGAAAAAGGTAAGAGTTTATGTGGACTTTATGCCGGGCTGGGATGATAATGAAAGTTTCCGGCTTTTAAAAAAAAGAGCCCTTTTGCTGGCTTACAAACCGGCAGAAGAACTGTTTACAGGAATGTTAAACCGCAAACTTGCCCAGGCTCTTTTGAAACTGGCAGGCATTGATCCAAATACGCCCTGTGGCTCTTTAACTGGAAAACAGTTGGAAAAGATCCGCAAAGAATTAAAAGAATATGAAGCAGTTGTCATGTCCGTTAATCCTTTTGCCAATGCCCAGGTGTGCTGCGGCGGTGTAGATGCTAATGAGGTGGATGGAACTACTATGGAGTCAAAGATCTGTCCGGGGCTTTATCTGGCAGGGGAGATCCTGGATGTGGATGGTATCTGCGGTGGCTACAATCTTCAGTTTGCCTGGTCCAGCGGCATGATCGCAGGAAGATGTGCAGCGGGAAATGCCGAGAAGAAGAGTATAGAGAAGAAAAGCATAGAAAAGAAAAATATAGAAAAAAAGAGAAACATAAATAAGAAACCGATGGAAAAGAAACCTGTTAAAAAGTACGCAGAGAAGAAATATACACAGAAAACCAGGAGGACTGCAAGAACATGATACGTATCAGTCAGTTAAAAATGCCTCTGGGACATACCAGAAAGGACCTGCTTTTAAAGGCGGCAAAAGAACTTCGTATCCAGCCTGAGATGATAAAAGAAGTAGAACTGATCAAACAGTCTGTGGACGCAAGAAAAAAGCCGGAGATCCATTATAGTTATATTGTAGATATTGCTTTAAAAAGCGGTGGCAGAAAAGAAGAGGAGCGCATTGTAAAAAAGAAAAAGGACAGAAATATTACAGTTCATGAGGAAAAGCCCTATTCTCTTCCTGAATGTGGAAATGAGCCTTTAAAATATCCTCCTGTGATCATTGGAATGGGACCTGCAGGACTGTTTTGTGGCCTTGCCCTTGCAAGAAAGGGATACCGTCCCATCCTTTTAGAACGGGGAGAAGATGTAGATACCAGAACAGAGCGGGTGGCAAAATTCTGGAAAACGGGAGAGTTGAACCCTTCATCTAACGTACAGTTTGGAGAAGGTGGTGCAGGTACTTTCTCCGACGGAAAGCTGAACACCCTTGTAAAAGATACCTTTGGAAGGAACAGAGAAGTTTTACGTATCCTGACAGAGTTTGGAGCAGACCCGTCCATCTGCTATGCCAATAAACCTCATATTGGAACGGATGTGTTAAGCCATATTGTAAAATCTATCCGAAAAGAGATCGAAAGCCTGGGAGGACAGGTCCGTTTCTTAAGCCAGGTAACAGATTTTGAGATAACAGAAGGGAAACTGACGGCGGTTACTGTAAATAATACAGAACGGATCCCGGTACAGGCAGCAGTTGCAGCGATCGGCCACAGCGCCAGAGATACCTTTGAAACTCTTTATGGAAAACAGGTATCTATGGAAGCAAAGCCATTTGCTGTAGGTTTCCGTATCCAGCATCCACAGACCATGATCAATGAAAGCCAGTATGGAATGGCAGAATGCAAAGAATTAGGACCTGCAAGCTATAAGCTGACAGCACAGACTTCTTATGGAAGAGGTGTGTATTCTTTCTGTATGTGCCCCGGCGGCTATGTAGTTAATGCTTCTTCTGAGGAGAAACGTCTGGCAGTAAATGGAATGAGCTATCATGACAGAGCAGGGGAGAATGCCAACAGTGCTCTGATTGTCACAGTAAATCCTGAGGATTTTTCTCACGATATTAAAGGCCGGGAAGAGGTACATCCTCTGGCAGGTATTCATTTCCAGAGAGAGCTTGAGGAAAAGGCATATGAGGCAGGAAATGGAAAAATACCGGTTCAGCTGTATGGAGATTTTAAAGACGGAAAAATCTCAGAAAAATTTGGCAAAGTTCACCCGGCTTTCTGCGGAGAATATCAATTTGCAGACCTGAGAAAAATCCTCATAAACGAACTTTCTGAAGCATTCATAGAGGGAATGGAAAGTTTTGGCAAAAAGATCAAAGGATTTGACCGCCCGGATGCAATTTTAGCAGGTGTGGAAAGCCGTACCTCCTCTCCTGTGCGTATTCCAAGAGGAGAGACATTAGAAAGTTCTGTCAGGGGTTTATATCCCTGCGGGGAAGGCGCCGGATATGCAGGCGGTATTACTTCCGCAGCTATGGATGGTCTTAAGGTAGCGGAAGAACTGATCAGAAGATACAAATTGACGGAGTAATAAAATTGGTGTAAGATAGTGGAAAAGTCCAGTCCTGCGCTGATTTATGTGATAAGATGTGTTGCAAGCTTGCTTGCAGAAACAGCTTATTGCAGAAATCAGCATATGCTTGACAAAGCATGCTTCTTGGTTTCATGGAACATGAAGCCAAGAAGATAGGCAGGACGAAACCTATGCAGAAGGGAGCTGACAGAAGATACCTATGGAAGCTACAAAACGTAACTGTTTAAAAGATAAAAAGAGAATTATAATAAAGATCGGTTCATCTTCCCTGACTCACTCTGAGACCGGGGAATTGAACCTGACGAAGATCGAGAAGCTGATCCGTGTGCTCAGCGACCTGAGGGGCGAAGGCAAAGAGGTAGTCCTTGTTTCTTCCGGTGCTATTGCAGCAGGCAGACAGGCTTTTGGACATCATAAAAGACCGGACAGTTTAGCGGAAAAACAGGCTTTTGCAGCAGTAGGACAGGCCAGACTGATGATGGTCTACCAGAAGCTTTGCAGTGAGTATAACCAGACAGCGGCCCAGGTCCTTTTGACAAAGGATACTATGGTCAATGACAGTTCCCGCTATAACGCACAGAACACCTTTGATGAACTGCTGCGTTTAGGTGCAATCCCTGTTGTAAATGAAAATGATACGGTATCTACCTCTGAGATCCCTTATGTGGACAGTTTCGGTGATAACGACCGCCTTTCTGCTATTGTTGCAGCTCTCATCGGAGCAGACCTTCTGATCCTGCTTTCTGATATTGACGGCCTTTATACCGATGATCCAAGAAGCAATCCGGACGCTAAATTTATCAGTCTGGTGCCGGAGATCAGCCAGAAGTACTTAAATATGGGAAAAGAGACTTCCGGAAGCAGTGTGGGAACCGGCGGAATGTCAGCAAAACTGGCAGCAGCCCGCATTGCCACAGACAGCGGAGCTGATATGGTGATCGCCAATGGTGACCAGGTAGATGTGATCATGGACATTATGAGTGGAAAAGAAAAGGGAACTTTATTTTTAGCTCATCCTAATCTGGACTTTGATCTGATGCATTATCTGAATAACGAGTATTAAAATGCTGTGGCAGAACTACAGCAATATCATTAAGGAGTAAAATTATGGACTCAAGCAAGATCGACAGAATTAACGAACTTTATCATAAATCCCAGTCTGTAGGCCTTACAGAGGAGGAAAAAACCGAGCAGGCAGCTTTAAAAAAGGAATATCTGGCTGCCATCCGTGCGAATTTAAGAAGCAGTTTAAATAATATCTCTATTAAAGAGAAAGATGGGCAAAACATACGGTGGCATCAAGGAAGTATAAGCAGTATAAAAAAATCCGAGAGTATATTTATAGCCAGAAGGAGAGATGGTTATGACACTGGAAGAGATCGGAAGCCGCGCAAAAGCTGTTTCCAGAACATTAAATAACTTAGGTTCAAGAGAGAAAAATATAGGACTGGAAGAAGCAGCCAGAGCCCTGTTAGAGGGAGAAGATGAGATCCTGGCAGCGAACCAGGCAGATTATGAAAAAGCAGAAAGTTCCGGCATGAGCAAAGGCATGTTAGACCGTCTGGCTTTAAATCCGGGACGGATCCAGTCTATGGCAGACGGCCTTTTAAAAGTAGCTGCCTTAGATGATCCGGTAGGAGAAGTGATCTCCATGAAACTGCGTCCAAATGGGTTAAAGATCGGCCAGAAGAGGGTGCCTTTAGGTGTCATTGCCATGATCTATGAGGCCCGTCCTAATGTAACAGCGGACGCTTTCGGCCTCTGCTTTAAATCTGGAAATGCAGTGATCTTAAAAGGCGGCAGCGATGCCATTGAGTCTAATAAAGCGATCGCAAAATGGCTGCGCACTGGTCTTACCAGAGCCGGACTTCCAGAGGATGCCCTGCAGCTGATTGAAGATACCAGCAGAGAGACTACAAAAGAACTGATGCGTTTAAACCGCTATGTGGATGTGCTGATCCCAAGAGGCGGCGCAGGACTGATCCGTTCGGTAGTGGAAAACAGCACCGTTCCTGTGATCGAGACAGGTACTGGAAACTGCCATATTTTTGTAGATGAGACGGCTGATTTTAATATGGCATTAGATATTATCTATAACGCAAAAACACAGCGCATTGGTGTATGCAATGCCTGCGAGTCCCTGATCGTCCACAGAAAGATTGCGGACCAGTTCCTTCCACTTCTTAAAAAGCGTCTGGCAGAAAAAGAGGTAGAAGTAAGAGCAGACGAGGCAGCCAGAGCGGTTGTACCGGAATTTACTCCTGCAACAGAAGAAGACTGGGGTACAGAATATCTGGACTATATCTTATCTTTAAAGATTGTAGACTCTGTAGAAGAGGCCATTGAACATATCAATAAATACAATACCGGACATTCTGAGTCTATTATCACATCGGATTATTTTAATGCCCAGAAGTTCTTAGACGAAGTAGATGCTGCAGCAGTGTATGTAAATGCATCCACCCGTTTTACAGACGGAGAAGAATTCGGCTTCGGGGCAGAGATCGGTATCAGTACCCAGAAGCTTCACGCCAGAGGCCCTATGGGCTTAAAAGAACTGACTACCACCAAGTATATCATCTATGGTGATGGCCAGATCCGTTAGGTATAGAAAAGAAAGAAGAGGAAACCACCAACATGTCAGAAGAAGAAAAGAAAGGCCGCAATCGGAGAAATTCCGAGGAAGAGCCGCAGGAGGAGACCAGTCTGGGAAAAGAGATCTTAAGCTGGCTTCAGATCATTGTGGCTGCGGTAGTCATTGCTTTTGTTTTAAATAATTTTGTCATTGCCAACAGCCGCATCCCAACCGGATCCATGGAAAATACCATTATGTCCCACAGCCGTGTGATCGGCTCCAGATTGTCTTATATAAAAGATGATCCGGAAAGAGGAGATATTGTGATCTTCCGTTACCCGGACAATGAAAAAGTATATTATGTAAAGAGAGTCATTGGACTTCCGGGAGAGACCGTTGAGGTGAAGGATGGAAAGGTCTATATCAATGGTTCTGATACACCTCTTGATGAGCCTTATCTGCCGGAGCCAATGGAAGGTTCCTACGGACCTTATGAAGTGCCGGAGGGCTGTTATTTCATGATGGGCGACAACCGGAATAATTCCCTGGATGCCCGTTTCTGGGATAATAAATTCGTTGCTAAGAACAAGATCGTGGCAAAAGTGCTGTTCTGTTATTATCCATTTAACAGGATAGGAAAAGTAAACTAATTACAGAAAGCAAAGATACAACTGGCTGGGAGATATTCTGCCCGGCCTGCTTGTGTGTTTTAGATAAAGAAGATTTTTAGATAATTGAAAGGTGAATTTAAAGGAGATCTATATGGAAAATAAGACCCCATTTATGACGGAGATACCGGAACAGGAACCACAGCGTCAGCAGTATTTTATGGCTCACGCAAAGGAACAGTTACACATTTTAGAAGAAAACCTGGGCAGACCTCTTACCTGCTGTATTAATACCTTTGGCTGCCAGATGAATGCAAGAGACTCTGAAAAACTGTTAGGTATCTTAGAGACCATTGGCTACCAGGCAGTAGAAACAGAGGATGCAGACTTTGTTCTTTATAATACCTGTACAGTCCGTGAAAATGCAAATCTGCGTGTTTACGGAAGACTGGGCCAGTTAGGTGCCAGAAAGAAAAAACATCCACACATGATGATCGCTCTCTGTGGCTGCATGATGCAGGAAAAGGAGGTAGTAGAAAAGATCAAAAAGACTTACCGTTTTGTTGATCTTATTTTCGGAACCCATAACATTTTCAAGCTGGCAGAATTAGTAAGCCTGTGTCTGGAAGAGCGTTTAGAGGAACTGGAAGCCCAGGGCCGGGAAGACAAGAAGCCAAAGCACAAAATGGTAGTGGATGTATGGAAAGATACAGATCAGATCGTAGAAGACCTGCCGGTAGAGCGAAAGTATTCCTTTAAATCCGGTGTCAATATCATGTTTGGCTGCAATAATTTCTGCAGCTACTGCATCGTACCATATGTACGTGGCCGTGAAAGAAGCCGCAGACCAGGTGAGATCATTGGTGAGATCAAAAATCTGGTGGAAGACGGCGTAGTAGAAGTTATGCTGTTAGGTCAGAATGTAAACTCCTACGGAAAAGGACTGGATGAGCCTTTAAACTTTGCTGAACTTCTGGAAGAAGTAGAAAAGATCGAGGGACTGGAGCGCATCCGTTTCATGACCTCTCATCCAAAGGATCTTTCTGATGAACTGATCGAAGTGATGGCAAAATCAAAGAAGATCTGCCGCCATCTCCATCTGCCTTTACAGTCCGGCAGCAGCCGTATTTTAAAGGCCATGAACCGCCGTTATACAAAGGAACAGTATCTGGCACTGGCTGAGAAGATCAAAACAGCTATTCCGGACATTTCATTGACAACGGATATTATTGTAGGTTTCCCGGGAGAAACAGAGGAAGACTTTCAGGAGACCTTAGACGTAGTAAGAAAAGTACGCTTTGACAGCGCCTTTACCTTTATTTATTCCAAACGTACCGGTACACCGGCAGCTGCTATGGAAAACCAGGTACCGGAAGATGTGGTAAAGAACCGTTTTGACCGCCTGTTAAAGGAAGTTCAGGATATTTCTGCTGAAGTCTGTGGAAGAGATGTACACACCGTTCAGACTGTCCTGGTAGAGGAAGTAAACGACCATTCACCGGAACTTGTAACTGGAAGAATGTCAAATAATACCGTTGTACATTTCCCTGGAGATGCATCTCTCATTGGAAAGCTGGTAGATGTATACTTAGAGGAAAGCAAGGGCTTTTATTATATGGGACGGCTGAACCAGTAATCTGATGACCCGCCCATACCTGTATTTTTACAATTATGACAGACAAACGGACAGATAGAAAGGTTACAGTTTGGCCATGGGTTGGTTTGTATGAACTGTAACAGATGGACAGATACACATAGAAGAGAGGAACACCATTGGAAATCGATTATTCACAGCTGTCTCCCATGATGCAGCATTATATGGAGACAAAAAAAGAGTACCCGGACTGTATCTTATTTTACCGCCTGGGGGATTTTTACGAAATGTTCTTTGATGACGCACTGAAAGCATCCAAAGAACTGGAGATCACACTGACAGGTAAGGAATGTGGTTTAAAAGAACGTGCGCCTATGTGCGGCGTACCTTTTCACGCGGTAGACTCCTATCTTTACCGCCTGGTACAAAAGGGCTATAAAGTTGCTATTGCAGAGCAGATGGAAGATCCCAAGCTGGCAAAAGGACTGGTAAAACGAGAGGTGATCCGTGTGGTAACACCGGGAACCATTACCAGTGCCCAGGCTTTGGACGAGACAAAAAATAACTACCTGATGGGCATTGTATATCTGGACAGCCGTTATGGTATTTCCACAGCGGATATCAGTACCGGTGAGTTCCTGGTAACAGAGGTGGAGTCAGACCGGGAATTATTTGACGAGATCAATAAATTTTCTCCCTCTGAGATCATCTGCAACAATGCCTTTTATGTATCCGGTGTAGATCTTGACGAGTTAAAGAACCGGTATCAGGTGGCGATCTCTGCTCTGGACAGTCATTTCTTTTCAGATGAGTCCTGCAAAAAGGTATTAAAAGAACATTTTAAAGTAGGTTCCTTAAGCGGACTGGGACTGGATGATTATCCTACCGGTGTGATCGCAGCAGGTGCTGTGATGGAGTATATGTATGAGACCCAGAAGAGTACCCTGGAGCACATTACAACCATAACCCCATATTCTACCGGCCAGTACATGGTCATTGACACTTCTACCAGAAGAAACCTGGAATTGGTGGAGACTATGCGTGAAAAGCAGAAGAGAGGAACTCTTTTGTGGGTGCTGGATAAGACCAAGACAGCTATGGGAGCCAGACTTCTGCGCAATTATATTGAGCAGCCTCTGATCCACAAGAATGAGATCCTGCGCCGTCAGGATGCAGTGGAAGAACTGAATATGAATTATATTTCCAGAGAAGAAATCTGCGAATACTTAAATCCGGTGTACGATCTGGAGCGCCTCATCGGCCGTATCAGCTATAAAACAGCCAATCCAAGGGATCTTCTGGCATTTAAGACTTCCCTGGAAATGCTTCCTTATATCAAAAAGCTGTTAGGAGAGTTTCAGTCAGATCTTTTAAAGGAATTAGAGTCAGAATTAGACCCATTAGAGGATATTTATGAGCTGATCGGAAAAGCCATTGTAGACGATCCGCCTATTACCATCCGTGAGGGCGGCATGATCCGAGAAGGCTATGATGAAGAGGCAGACCGCCTGCGCCATGCAAAGACAGAGGGCAAGACCTGGCTTGGTGAACTGGAAAACAGGGAAAAAGAAAAGACCGGCATTAAGAATTTAAAGGTCAAATTCAACAAGGTATTTGGCTATTATCTGGAAGTTACGAACTCGTTTAAAGACCTTGTACCGGATTACTATACCAGAAAACAGACGCTGACGAACGCCGAACGCTACATCACACCGCGTCTGAAGGAGTTGGAAGATACGATTCTTGGCGCAGAGGACAAGCTGTACGCGCTGGAATATGATCTTTTCTGTACGGTGCGCGATACGGTTGCCGGTGAGGCGGAGCGGATTCAGCGCACGGCGCAGGCTCTGGCACGGCTCGATGTGTATGCATCACTTTCCTATGTTGCCGAGCACAACCACTATGTGCGTCCGAAGCTGAACAGCCGCGGAAAGATTGATATCAAGGACGGCCGTCACCCAGTGGTCGAGAAGATGATTCCAAACGATATGTTTATCGCAAACGATACCCTGCTTGACAACGGTGACCACCGCGTTTCCGTCATCACCGGACCGAACATGGCCGGTAAATCGACGTATATGCGCCAGACGGCCCTCATTGTGCTGATGGCACAGATCGGTTCGTTTGTTCCGGCTTCGAAGGCAAACATCGGTATTGTGGACCGGATCTTTACCCGTGTCGGCGCATCCGATGACCTGGCAAGCGGCCAGAGTAGATCGGAAGAGCACACGTCTGAACTCCAGTCACCGTACGATCTCGTATGCC
>ONZX01001469.1_pt1 | contig 11638 bp, 9 predicted proteins | sample 1671831 | NCBI WGS metagenome assembly ONZX01 (sample SAMN06348197, study PRJEB24527) | human gut metagenome | reverse complement strand
GCTGAATGCCTGCCTTTGCACAGTTTCTCTTAAAACGACGCAGAGCGCTATCTAAAGTCTCGTTCTCTTTTACGATTACATTTGACATAGTCTCACACCTAACCTCCCTCCAGTTGTAGATTATGCATCAAATACACAAACAACTGTGTAGGGTATTTTTTCACAGAACCACAGTCCTGTACGCACAACAATTATTATACCACAACTTTAGCATTAGTCAACAGCTTTTTTGTGTTTTTTAACATTATTTTTCTCAGATTTTCCTGCCGCACCATAAAGTTGAGTATCCGCTTAACAGCACAATCTGCTGATGCACTCTTTTACCTCTTTAGAAGGTGTTTTCGATTCACATATCTTTCTAACTGCTTTTTTATATGAAACGTCATCAATTTTTAACTTTTCTTTATCTGTCAAATAATTCCACACAGCCTTCGGATATGTGACAAATAACTCCGCAATAAGCCAGCCGGCTGCCATCTGGGTATAATACCCGTTTTTAGAAAAATCCCTGTCAACGAACTGAAGTATTTTATCTGTATATCTGCCCTTTTCAATGTCTCCTTTATATTCACAAGTTATATCACAAATTTCAACAGTTCTCTTTCTGACAGTCTTTTTTCCTGCCATATCCACCTTTACATAATGATTAAGCAGCAGGATAAGTCCGGCTCTTGCCTCATATTCTTTTTTGGACTTTACCATCTTCTCTATTTCAGCAATAAAATCATCACCATGCTTACCTGCTATTTTAAATGCATTACAAAAACTGTCATTTATTGACCAGTTTTTTATATAAGGAACAAACTCTGCCAGTTTTTCTTTTGCAAGCTCAACATCATCTTCCTTTAATGTTGCCATTCCTATAATAAATCCACGAAGCATTGTTTCTTCAAAATAAACATCGTCTTCTTCAAGTATTTTCTGCCAATCTGTATTTTCCTTTAAAATCTCTTTTGCATATTTTCTTATAACAGGTACTCTAACACCTAACATATTTTCACATCCTGGAATAAGTGCACTTGAAAACTCTCTGTATTTTTCTTCTCTCATCGAGACAAGTTTATCCCGCACAGTTTTATTCATATTTTTCCCATTCTCTCTTTCATTCTTCTCTTACCACCACACATAAGAAAAAGCCATCTTACGATGACTTTTTCTTGTTGTCTGAATACTATAATATACATATTATAACTGGCTCTCTACAACCTCATATGCCTTTTCGATTGCTGCTGGTATTCCGTCAGGATTCTTTCCTCCTGCCTGAGCCATGTTTGGACGTCCACCGCCGCCACCGCCAACAAGTGCTGCGATTCCTTTTATAAGATTTCCGGCATGAGCACCTTTCTTAACTGCATCATCTGTTGCCATTGCAAGAAGTGTCACTTTTCCGTCAACTGCTGACGCAAGCACTACCACACCGCTTCCAATCTTTTCTTTCATCTGGTCACCAAGATTTCTAAGACCATTCATATCTACATCAGGAACTGCCATTGCAAGAACCTTTACGCCTTTTATCTCTTTAATCCGGCTGTCTACATCTCCTACCGCATCATTGGCAAGTTTTGCTTTAAGTTTTTCATTTTCACTTGAAAGTTCTTTTATCTCATCATGCATTGCATTAATCTTGTTTACAAGTTTTGAAGGCTCTGCCTTTGCTGCCTTTGCTGCCTCGTTAAGTTCTCTTTCAATCTCTGCATAATATTTCATAAGTCCATCGCCTGTGAGTGCTTCAATACGGCGTGTTCCTGCTGCTACACCGCTTTCAGATATAATCTTGAAGTATCCTATAACTCCTGTATTCGCAACATGAGTACCACCACAAAGCTCTGTACTGAAATCTCCCATCTTTACAACACGGACTTTCTCACCATATTTCTCACCAAAGAGTGCCATGGCACCTGTCTTTTTAGCTTCATCAAGTGACATAACTTCTGTAACTACCTGAAGATTTGCTGCAACTTCTTTATTTACAATATCTTCAACCTTGCTTATCTCCTCAGGTGTCATTGCTGAGAAATGTGTAAAGTCGAATCTAAGTCTGTTTGCATCATTGTATGAACCTGCCTGCTCTACGTGAGAACCTAATACTTTACGAAGTGCTTCCTGCAAAAGATGTGTTGCACTGTGGTTTTTACATGTTGCTGTACGATTTGCGGCATCAACTTTGAGTGTGACCGTATCTCCATCCTTAAACATACCCTTGACAACTTCACCAATATGTGCGACTTTTCCACCGAGAAGTTTAACCGTATCTTTTACCTTAAACTCGCTGTCTCCACAAATGATTGTTCCTATATCTGCCTGCTGACCACCCATTGTTGCATAGAACGGTGTCTTATCAACAATAACAGTTCCACTCTGACCATCTGTAAGTGCTGCAACCACATCACTCTCAGTTGTAAGTGCAGTAATTTTTCCATCTGCCTCAAGTCTGTCATATCCGATAAACTCTGTCGTAAGTGCCGGATCAAGCTGCTGGTAAACAGTCTCTTCTGCTCCCATGTAGTTTGTAGTCTTTCTTGCGCTGCGGGCTTTCTGCTTCTGTTCTTCCATAGCAGCTTCAAAGCCTTTCTCATCTACCGTGTATCCTTTTTCCTCAAGGATTTCAGTAGTGAGGTCTACAGGGAATCCATAAGTGTCATATAATTTAAATGCATCTTTTCCATCAAGTTCTTTTTTACCTGATTTTGCAAGTTCTTCCTGCATCTGATTAAGAATATTTAATCCCTGATCTATTGTCTTATCAAATTTACTTTCTTCCTGCGAAAGAACATTTAAAATAAATTCTTTCTTTTCTTCAAGCTCCGGATAACCGTCTTTTGACTCATTTATAACTGTCTGTGCAAGCTCTGCCATAAACTGTTTGTTGATTCCAAGCATACGTCCGTGACGAACAGCTCTTCTTATAAGACGGCGGAGCACATAACCACGACCCTCGTTTGACGGCATGATTCCGTCTGAAACCATAAATGTTGAAGAACGGATGTGGTCTGTGATAAGTCTTATTGATACATCCTTTGCCTCATCTGTCTGATATGTGGTATCTGCCATCTCACATATTTTGTCTCTGATAGCTTTCATTGTATCTACATCAAATACGGAATCAACATCCTGAACGACAACAGCAAGACGCTCAAGTCCCATACCTGTATCTATGTTTTTATTTTCAAGTTCCTCATAACCGCCATGTCCGTCACCATTAAACTGTGTGAATACATTGTTCCATACTTCCATGAAACGGTCACAATCACAGCCCACCTTACAATCAGGTTTGCCGCAGCCATACTTTTCTCCTCTGTCATAATAAATCTCTGAACATGGACCGCATGGACCTGCACCGTGCTCCCAGAAGTTGTCACATTCTCCGTTTTCATCACGATAAAAACGTGTAATCTTTTCTCCCGGTACACCTATTTCTTTTGTCCAGATATCATACGCCTCATCATCCTCACCATAGATGGAAGGATAAAGTCTTTCAGGCTCCATTCCGATAACCTTTGTCAAAAACTCCCACGACCAGGTAATAGCCTCATGTTTGAAGTAATCACCAAAAGAAAAGTTTCCAAGCATCTCAAAGAAAGTAAGATGACGTGCTGTCTTTCCTACATTTTCAATATCACCTGTACGAACACACTTCTGGCATGTCGTAACACGTCTTCTAGGCGGAATCTCCTGACCTGTAAAATATGGCTTAAGCGGCGCCATACCTGCATTTATAAGTAATAAACTGTTATCATTGTGTGGAACGAGAGAAAAGCTTTTCATTGCAAGATGACCTTTACTCTCGAAGAACTCTAAGTACATTCTACGAAGTTCATTAACACCGTATTTTTTCATGATTATATTCCTCCAGCTAATGTCGGGACACTTTATCATCCCTCTATTTTCATAACCTTTTCAATAAATCATTCCCTTTATATTTCATATTTTTCTGATGCAATATCAATAATCATACTCTTCATATGTTTCGTCTGATTGCTTCAACAATCCGTCATTTGTCAACTCAGTAATTGCAGACATAGTATTTTTTGCCTTTTTAGTTACAAGTAATATTTTCTTTAAGGCAAACTTATCTGACTCATTCACATAGAAGAACTTTCTTTCACAAGCAGTCATTTTATACTTATCAGCCATAACTTCACTTACAAACGTCTTAAATTGTATTTCCGCATAATCATTACCGCCTGCAGTGTTAAGGTTTAATATGTCAATATTTCCATCTGCTACATCAGTCCTAAGAGCATCATATAATTTCTTTCTTGCTTTTTCGTCTATAAGAACACGGGTATACCAGACATTGTCATTTCTGTCAGCATCCATACTTTCAACATCTACATTCTGTAATTTAAAGTTCTCATCATTATATGCCTTTGAAAAAACAGCCTCAAGTTTCTGATTGCTGCTATTTGCACATTTAATGAGTTCATCGGATATTGAACCTTTTCTTACCGGTATTGTATAAGAAAATTCACGCTTTGAGCCATTTTTTAATGTATAAATAAAGTCTATTCCACAGTTGTTTTCTTCTTCACCTACATCAAGCTTTTTATCCTCAATCTCTTTTTGTATCTCAATAAATTTACTGATGTCATCCTCATCGGTATACAAAAGTTCATTGTATGCTGAAATTTCAAGTGAACTTACATTTTTTGCATCAGGAATTTTCACACCTATAAGTCCTGCCGCCTCCAAAGCAAGAAATATAAACATAACTCCAAATACAGCAAAAAAGTTAGTCTTACTGAATGTTTTCCAGACGAAAAATGTTTTCTTTAATATCATTTCACTTATAAAATAACATATTGAAACACATATCAGAACCAATATACCCGCATATATAAGCTTTCCACCCTCATATCCCATAGAATGTAATGATAAACCTGTATTATAAAATCGTATAACCCAAAGTATAAGTGCCAAAAAGACTCCGCCTGTAATAGAAAATACTGTTCTGAATACCGGCTTACACCATGTAAACGAAACTACATCTCCTACAGTTTCAGATTTGCGGTACTTATACATCATTAAAGAAATTACAAATATGATTATTCCAACCGCAAAAACTCCAACAAATGGCATAATATCATTTCCTGTAATCGCATATTTCTGTGAATATCCCGGAGTATACTTTCCTGCCACGGAGGTCACATTTTTTATTCCTGCCTTCTGCATGCAATATATAACAGGACTAAGCCATATAAATCTGTTTTCCAATATATCCGTAGGCGAAACTTCTCTTGTTGCATAAGAGAACATCTGATTTATTGAATAGAACATCATAAACACAGCAACATAAAGGACATTTGCAACATCGTATATAACTATGGACATCATGCTGTTTCCACACACCATAACAACCGTACATGCCATACTGTAAAACAGCACTATCATGGCAAGCACTTCAAATGCAAGTAAAGCAATATCTGAAACCATTTGCGTTTTATAAACACATGCTATTTCAATGTAACTTATAAAGCTTAATATATATGGTATCAGCAAGATGATTAAACCTGCCAGATAGTGTGATACAAATAACACCTCCCTCTTAATAGGAAATGAATGCATCATATACATGTCTCTCGAATTAAATGTATAGTGAAATATAACTATTGCCACAACTATTGCGAGTACACCTATCACAATTGGATTTGACCATATCAACGAAAATTCTTTTATTTGATCTCGCACATCATCCGGTATTGCCAAAACATTATCTGCGTTTTCTTTCACTATGCTTCTGACTTTGCTCATAAGAGGCATTATAAAAGCAATTATAGAAATGAATATCTCAATTGCCCATAAAGACCAAAACTGCATCATATCCTTTTTAAATACAGCTTTGCTAAAATAAGATTTCTTTGACTTCATAATTTTCCCCTCCCAACTCATATATAAATATTTCTTCCAGCGTAAGCGGCAAAACATCCATGAGTATCGGATTTAAACTCATAATTTTCCTCTCTGCCATTTCCGGTTCACCTTTTACAATAATAGTATGAACCTTTCCCATGACAGAATGATTTACCACATTCACATATTTCTCAAGTTCCGGTACTTCATCTGCAAATGCTACCTGAACTTTTGAAACACTTCCCTGAAGTTCTGTCAAAGAACGCTCTATTATCAATTTGCCTTTATTCATAATTCCCACATAATCACAGACATCTTCAAGTTCCCTAAGATTATGTGATGATACAAGCACTGTCACACCATATTTACTTACTTCATTTAAAAGAATATTCCATATCTGTTTTCTCATAACCGGGTCAAGTCCGTCAACCGGTTCATCAAGAACAAGAATCTCCGGCCGCATACTAACTGCAAGCAAAAAGGCCGACTGTTTCTGCATACCCTTTGACATTCTTCTTACACGCATCTTTCTGTCAATTGCCGGAAAACAATTACAAAGTTTTACATATAATTCTTTATCAAATTTCTTGTAAATGCCTGCATAATACTTCATCATATCATCAAGGCTCGCCTGTTTAAAATAAAATACATCATCCGGGATGAATGCAATTTTTTCTTTTACATCCGGATTTTCAAAAACATCCGCTCCTGCCACTTGTATACTTCCGCTATCCGGTTTAAATATACCTGTTATATTTCTAAGGAGTGTTGATTTACCGGCACCGTTTGGTCCCACCAATCCATATACCGAGCCTTTTTTTACATGAAATGACGCATTATCCAAAGCCTTAAACCCTTCAAAACTTTTACATACATCTTTTCCTATTATCATTTCTACCTCATTTCTGTGCATAATTCCTGCACCCGTCTGATTTGCTGCCTCATATAGTTTTTCGTGTAGCAGCTTTAATTTTCACTAAAGATTTGCTATTTGCTGTTCCATACCTTATCTATAACAACAAAAACATCTTCTTTTTTAGTCCCCATAAATTTAAGTTCCTCCGAAATATCCGCAACCTGTTTCAAAAGTTCACTCTTCCTTGCCGAATTTTCCTCAGGAATGCCCGCAACAAAACAGCCTTTCCCCTTCACTGTATATACATAACCTTCTGCTTCCAGTTCCCTATACGCTCTTTGTATTGTGTTTGGATTAATCGTAAGTGATGTTGCCAACTCTCTTACCGATGGCAATTTTTCATTGCTCTCCATAATCCCCTGCACAATAAGTTTTCTGATTCCGTCCTTAATCTGCTCATAAATTGGTCTTGAATCACGATAATTTATTTGAATCACTTTCTGTCACCTCCCCTCATATACGCTTGAAACGTTTATTTTTCGTCATATGTAGAAATTTCAATCCCAAACAACTGACATATGATACCGTTCCCCAATTCTTTCTGATAATAAAGCCTCCCACAACCGTATTATCACAATTAACTGTATTAACATTGTTAATACAGTTAATATAATAAAGCAGGCTGACAAAATTGTCAACCCACTTTTTTTATGAAAACGAATGCCCGCTCGAAAACTCCGTTGTTATATCAAATGATAATACACACAAGTCCGCCGTTACTGTCATTTATAACCTTTTGTATTGTGTCCTGAAGCTTCACCTGACTTTCATCTGTAAGTTTATTGACTTTCGATTCTATTCCCTCCTCAACAAGCTGCCGCACTGTTTTTCCGAATATACTTGTATCCCATATTCCCGACTGTCCGTCCTCAGAAATTATATCCTCGCCTCCGGCAATGTATCTCACCAAGTCCTCTGCCTGCTCTTTTGTTCCGACAATAGGCGCAATTTCCGTTTCGATATCTGCCTGTATCAGATGAATTGACGGACTGGTTGCTCTCAACTTAACCCCGAATTTATTGCCATGATGTATAAGTTCAGGTTCATCTATCTTTATATCCTCTATTGACGGGGTGATGACACCATATCCTTTTCTCTTTACTTCCGCTAACGAATCACTTATTTTTTCAATCTCCTGTCCCTTCTTTGCAAATTCTTTCAATATATGTATAAGTTCATATTCTCCTTTTATATCCATTCCTACAAGTTCACTTAAAATCTGATAATACTTTTCTTCATCAAATTTAACTGTAATACTGACATTTCCATTAGTCATATCAATATTATTGATATCAAACTGCCTGATATAATCACTGTCTGACAGCATATTTTCCCTGTTTATGTCTCCAATACAACTTACTTTTGCAAGTATTTCCCTGACTTTTGCTATAAGTTCCTGTTTAAGCCAATGACTTGTTTTAAGCATTTCTACCCATTTTGGAAGATAAAATGAAACCTGGCTTACCGGAAATGAGTCAAGTATCTTTTTCATTATCTTTTTAACATCCTCACTGCTAAGCTGCATACAATTAAGCGCTACCGGAGTTACATCTGTTCTCTCTTTTATTTCTGTAATAACATCTTTTGCTTTCTCTCCAAAAGGATTGGCCGAATTTACTATTACTATAAACGGTTTTCCCAAAGCTTTTAATTCAGATATTGTCTTATCCTCTGCAGCTTTATAACTCTGTCTTGATATGTCACCAAAACTTCCGTCTGTCGTTATAACAATTCCTATTGTCGAATGGTCATGTATAACTTTTTTTGTTCCATACTCAGCTGCTTTTGCAAAAGGCATAGGTTCTTCTGACCAAGGAGTCATAACCATACGCTCACGCTCACCTTCCATAAGACCATTTGCATCTTCAACTATATAGCCAACACAATCTACCATTCTGACTTTTATTTCATTGCCATCAAAAAGATTTATCCTGACTGCCTCTTTGGGAATAAATTTCGGTTCCGTTGTCATTATTGTTTTTCCTTCTGCCGACTGCGGTAGTTCATCCATTGCCCGTTTTCTGTCATTCTCATCCTCAATTCCGGGCAGTACAAACATTTCCATAAACTTTTTTATAAATGTTGACTTTCCTGTTCTGACCGGGCCACAGACTCCTAAATAAAATTCTCCATTTGTACGCTTTGAAATGTCATTATATACGCTATACTCTTCCATACTGCCCCCATATATATTTTTTATTATATGATATTGTGGTCAAAAGGCATTTTGACCATTGCATCATTATGTTATTTATTGTTATATATATGAGTAAAGGAAGAAAAAAATGAGCAAAAAATTAATTTTGCTCATTTTAATCACAAGTCCACACATATCTTACATATAATTTTTTCAATATATGTGTATATTTTTTTCATGCCATTCTTTCAATAAGACACTCATGTCTCTTACTTGCCTTATCATAGTTTATGCCAACCAGCAAAATATCTTCTGTATAATCAGACAGCGCTTCAGTATAATTTTTATTCTTAATTTGCTGCAATGCAGTCTCAACATTTTTATTCCATTTCAGTTCAACTACAAGTGCAGGATACTCACCCCTGTATTCAGGTTTTGGAATATAAACAAAATCTGCAAATCCACGACCTGTCGGCAGCTCCCTTACAGGCTTAAAATAATATTGCATTGAACTTAAAAAAGCAATTGTCAGCACACTGCTAAGAGAATTCTCATTATTGCATTGAATAACCGATGCATACTGTGAATGTATTTTTTCAATCTGCTCTGCTGCTTTCTCACAGTTCATGTCTAAAACTGCATCAAGCAGATTTTCTGATTCCTGTTCAAATAAATAAAACTCATCCCATTTTTTACTCTCAACCGCATTTTTTAATTCCTGTCTTATCTCCTCATTAGGTATAAATGCCGCATTTCTAACATCATCATAGCCTATATATCCTAAATGAATAAGATAAGTAAGCACATCATCTTTATTTTTGAAATTTACTGTATCATTTCTGAAAGTTGCCACATTTACCTTAACTTTATCTCCTGAAAGCATTTCTATAATTGCGGTCTTAAGTCCATCATAATTCATGTTTATAAGCGGAACTATGGCATCATAAGAAGCTGTTTCTGACCAATAACTCTTAAAAGTACCTTTAAGCATTACACTCACAACTGCTTTTGGATTATAAACCTGATACTCTTCCAGCAGATATCCGTCATACCAGCGCTTTACTTTTTCAAAATCTCTGTTGTATGTCCGACAGAGCGCCTGCACTTCTTCTTCTGTAAAACCAGTGTATTTTGCAAAAACTTTCGCATCCAGCATTGTAAATTCTGAAAAATTGTTCAGTGCAGACTGTGTCCTTATTTTTTTTATCGGCAGGATTCCAGTCAGATATGCAAGATGAATATATTTCGAAGGTTCCGTTCCCTTAAAAAGCCCTCGCAAAAAGTTGATATATTCATCCTGTATTTTCTGATTTGCCGCCTCATCTCGAATCAGTACATCCCACTCGTCCAGAATCAGAATAAACTTTTTTCCTGTTTTTGCACTGATCTGTGACAACGCATCCGGAAGCGACGATGTTCCCTCCGATAATTCTTTTTCATATGTTTCACGCAGCTCTTCAATCACATTTTTGTTAATAAAAGTGATTACCTGATCTGCACCTCCGGCCGGCTCAATACACCACTGAATGTCAATATGAATCACGTCGTACTGATTCAGATGCTTTCGAAAATCCGCTGTTTTTCCGACCTCAAGTTTTTCGAAAATTTCTTCCGTATCCAGACTTCTGCTGTAATACGCAGTGAGCATATCCGCCGTGATTGATTTTCCAAATCTTCTGGGTCGGCTGTTGCAGATAAACTTTGATGTTGTGTCTATCACACTGTTGGTGTATTCCAGTAATCCTGTTTTATCGATATATATTTTGGAGTTTAACACATCCTGAAACGCATTGACCTTCGAATTAAAGAATCGTCCCACAACATTCCTCCCTTTTTGATTTCACGATCTATCGTCATTTTATCACCCACCTACGAAAATAGCAAGATCGGCAAAAACCAGGAACACGATTCATTGCTATTTCCTCAGCACCTGAACACTTGCTGTTCAGGTGCGCAAGAACGTGATTCAAGCGTGAACATGCTGTGTTGCAAGCACCACTTTGCGGTGCATTTTGCCCTCATTCAGTTGCCGTAGCACGCTACGCTACCTTCATTCGGACAAAATCTCCCACAAACGGGACTCGCAGCCTGCGAAAAGCCTTTTTCAGACACGCTCTGGCGTTATGTATTACCGCCTATTGTCACATGTCACGGCTGACAACGGTAACGGTAAAGAGCGAAAAAGAAATAAAAAAGCTGGTACAGTGTTATGCACACAGATGGAAGATAGAACGGTTTCATTTTATATTAAAGAGTGGATGCAAAATAGAAAAGAACCAGGCAAGGGAATATGGGAGATTAAGCTTTCTGACGTTATTATATTCTGTCATTGCAATGCAGATATTAAATCTGACTTATCTTGGGAAAATATGTCCGGAAATTTCAAGTGGGATCGTATTTGCTGAAGAGGAATGGAAAGTATTATGTTGTTGCGCAAGAAAAAGCAAGGAAATTCCTGAATCGTATTCACTTAAAGAAGCAATTTATGATCTGGGAGTTCTTGGAGGGACGAAAGGTGCACCGAGCGATGGTATGCCCGGAGTACGTTCTATCTGGCAAGGACTGGATGTACTATATTCATTGCTTGCTTATCGAAATTATCTTGTATAAATATGGGTCAAGTTAAGTGCTTTAGCTAGGGGGATATAAGACGCGTCCATCGAATTTACGCAAGTAATTGAAGATGGAGAAAATAATGATTGTATTAATTGCAAAAATATAATATAATACAAATA
>ONZX01001456.1_pt1 | contig 11738 bp, 8 predicted proteins | sample 1671831 | NCBI WGS metagenome assembly ONZX01 (sample SAMN06348197, study PRJEB24527) | human gut metagenome | reverse complement strand
CGATCTGGTTCGGATGATACAGGGGAAGTTTACTATGAGGGAGATGTTTTTACGGCAGGAGACGGGGAACAGAACATTACACCGGTAAAACTTTCCAAACTGTACTTTGGGCTGATTCAGTGGAAGATTGTTGTATACCGCAAGGATAATCCGGACATTCATTTTACACGTACCGGCTGCTCGGTTGCAAAAAACCAGACCGGACAGAAACGGGAGATTAAGGTGCTTCAGATTATGCCGGATACGGATACTAATAATAAGGGGTATCTGAATCTGGAAGAAAATACGCTGTTTACGAAATATTATAATGCATTGAATGATTATAAAATTTCCGTGGTAACGACTACGGTTTCTGATTTTCAGAAGAATTATTTCGGGGAGAAATTTGTGTATGATTATTCCAGGGATATTTCAGCCCAAAAAGGAAACGAAAATCCAGTTAAAATGTCGAAAAAACAAAAGGAACTGTATCATACATACAATATGTTTATTCTGGGATTTGGCGATACGTTCCATAAGGTGAATATGTCGAATGAAAAAGGTGCGATTGATTTCCTGAAATATTTTATCGCCTCTGGAAAAAGTGTTTTGTTTACGCATGATTTTACTTCTATGCATAATGTGAACAGTGGGGATTTCGGATATTCTGCCAATACATATCTGCGTGATGTCATGGGAATGAACCGGTATAAAGCTGTGAGTGGGAAACTGACCGAGAGCGAACGAAAGGAACTGCTGGCTTATCAGGCGAAACATAAGTATGATACAATGACCCAGACAACCGTTGGCAGTGACGGTACACTTTCTACAACGGCACTTGGTAATACCCAGGGATTTACTTACTATGCCATGAAACGTCTGGGATGGGAAAAGAAAAATACGGATCAGATCATCCCATACCGGTATATGATCAGAAGTTATAAAAAAGATGAATATATCTGTGGCGTGAATAACAATAACGTGAAATTGACAGGATTTAACAATAATAATGACCTGACAACGCGTGCAACGAAGACAAATACGGGACAGATTACGGAATATCCGTTTAAAATTGACGAAACACTTAAAATTGCATCAACGCATGGGCAGTGGTATCAGCTGGACATGGAAGATCCGGAAGTTACGGTCTGGTACTGTCTTTCGGATAATGAGAACGGAGATCCGTGTGCATGGGCAGGTACGGATTCAAACGGAGATGGAACCGGTGCCACCTATGGGGCTTCCCCGAATGATGCAGCCAATAATTATTATATTTACAGTAAGGGAAATGTTTTTTATTCCGGAGTAGGTCATTCTACGGTAGATGGAGATATGGAGGCAAAACTTTTCATTAATACGATGATTGCCGCATACCGTACCACATATGAGCCACCAATGGTCGAGATCCTGAATGAAGAGGCGGAGCTTTTAAAAGAGGAGTCCGGAAATGGAAGTGATACAAATCTTGTGTATAAGATGAACTGGATGAAAGAATATGGAAATAACCTTGACGGTACTAAGGAAAAAATCCGCTTCAGCCCGGTCGAACTGAATACCGTCAGAACGAAGCTGACCTGTTCGATCCAATACAAGGATGGAACTTATGTAGATAAAATTTATAAAAAAGACGGAACGGTGATTGAGGGAAAAGCAACAAAGGAGAATCCTAAAAAATATGTGTTTGAAAACCTGAAAAATATGAGTGAGTATTACTTTATTTATGACACGACAGGGGAAAACAAAAAGAAGGAAGGGGATATTGTTTTTGAAATTTATAACAATAAGTCCAAAAATCCGGATGGAACACCAAGGGTGGGAAAAACTACTGTGAAAATGGAATCACAGAATTTGTTTTTGCTTGATTAGTATGGGGATTTAAGAAAAGACACACAATGTGAGAGAGTATCGCATTGTGTGTCTTTTTTATGATGGTCACAGGTAGAATACGTTTTGCAATTACATATTATGCAGTATACGTAAAGTTTTCCTTGCCAGGAAGGTGGGGATATGCTATGGTAAACATATCTTTTTTCAGTGGCAGTTTCTGCCAGAAATCCCATTTGTTTTGTTGTATAAGTGAAAGATGTGAACTTTAATGTGCCTTTGACGGTCAGGTTTTAACAGTCAGGTTTTGACGGTCGGAGATTGACGGTCAGGGTTTAACAGTCTGCAATTTTTATGCGTTGAAATAAAAGCAAAAACCACATATAATATAAGGAGAACATTTGGAAAAAGAACAAACGAAAAATCAACAGAAGAATCAGAAAAAGTCCCAAAAGCTGCAGTGGCATCCGGCATTCTGTTCGGCCTTGCGCCTGGAACTGCTGGAGGATGCAGAAAATCTGGAATTTACCGATGAGTTCCAGCTTACGGAGAAACCTTTGCAGATTGACTGTACGGTTGTAAAAGTAAAGAGGGACTGCAAAATAAAAAATGAAATCGGGAAGATCTTCCGGAAACACAACATTTTTGAATATAAATCCCCGAAGGATGAGCTGAACATTGATACTTTTTACAAGGCGGTTGCGTATGCATGCCTGTATAAAGTATTACCAAATCATGTGGATGAGATTCAGGCAGAGGAGATTACCATTACACTGATTCGAGACCGCAAGCCAGTGAAGCTTCTTCAGAAATTAAGTAGTGATGGGTATGAATGCAGGAAAGAAACAGCCGGAATCTATTATGTCAGTGGTGTGATGTTCCCGGTGCAGATCATTGCATCATCGGAACTGGATATGGATTTGCATGTACAGCTCAAGGCACTGACTGACAATTTGGATGAACCGCTGATGTGGAAGTATCTGCAGGAAGTTAGCGTTTTTACAGAGAGGGAAAAGAATCTTGCGGATGTTGTGCTTCAGGTTATTGTAAACAGTAACATGGAGAAAGTGCAAAAATGGAAAGGAAGTGAACAGACAATGTGTGAGGCATTACGTGTTTTAATGGCAGATGAATTGAATGAAGAACGCGTGGAAGGTCAGCGTGAAGGCCAGATTCGTGCATATGCAACTTTGGTAAAGGATGGAATCATTACAGTGGAAGTTGGTGCAGAAAAAGCAGGAATGTCTGTCGATGACTTTACAAAAGAAATGAAACAGGCTGGTTATGTAATCCCTGCGGTATAAAATCATTTTGTAAAGCCATGTAGTATGTATGGGTAAAAACATCTATAATTTCAATTATTCTGCGGATTCTTGAGAAACAGAGTCTTTCTTTTTCCTGGATTTTGCAGAAAGCATTTTATGACCAGAGTAGATAGCCATAATCATGCAGAGAAGAGAACTGCAGGCAAAATATTTGTGAGCTGATTTCATATTTTTATAGCCGGTATAGATAGTTCCGATCATGGTTGCCAATGCACCAAGGGACCAATATTTATGTGATTTCATTTGAATACCTCCTGTGTTTTTCTATATAATACCTCTTTTTGGAGAGTATGCAAACAGGAAATTTTATTTTATTTGCTCTGAACTGTTTTTCTGATGAGGCAATATTTGTTAGAGGTCGGTGCATTTGCAGAGAGGGAAAAGGATCTTGCGGATGTTGTGTTGCAGGTTATTGTAAACAGTAACATGGAGAAAGTGCAAAAATGGAAAGGAAGTGAAAGGATTATGTGTGAGGCATTACGCGTTTTGATGGCAGATGAATTGAATGAGGAACGTATGGAAGGTCAGCGAGAGGGCAGAATTGAAGGCCAGCGAGAAGGAAGAATCGAAGGTCAGCGTGAGGGCAGAATCGAAGGCCAGCGAGAAGGCCAGATTCGTGCATATGCATCTCTGGTGCAGGATGGGATCATCACCGTGGAAACGGGTGCAGAAAAAACGGGAATGTCTGTCGATGATTTCACAAAGGAAATGAAGCAGGCAGGTTATGTAATCCCTGCGGTATAAAATTAATTTTGTAAAGCCATGCAGTATTGGATTTTTCCATTGCATGGCTTTTTGTTTTTCCTATTGTTTTTCCAGCTCGGGATGTTTTTTCTTGCAGTGGTCATAAACATATGGTATAGTAATCATATCTTTTTTCAGTGGCAGTTTCTGCCAGAAAATCCCATTTGTTTTGTTGTATAAGTGAAAGATGTGAACTTTGATGTGCCTTTGACGGTCAGGTTTTGACGGTCTGAGTTTGACGGTCGGGGTTTAACAGTCTGCAATTTTTATGCGTTGAAATAAAAGCAAAAACCACATATAATATAAGGAGAACATTTGGAAAAAGAACAAACGAAAAATCAACAGAAGAATCAGAAAAAGTCCCAAAAGCTGCAGTGGCATCCGGCATTCTGTTCGGCCTTGCGCCTGGAACTGCTGGAGGATGCAGAAAATCTGGAATTTACCGATGAGTTCCAGCTTACGGAGAAACCTTTGCAGATTGACTGTACGGTTGTAAAAGTAAAGAGGGACTGCAAAATAAAAAATGAAATCGGGAAGATCTTCCGGAAACACAACATTTTTGAATATAAATCCCCGAAGGATGAGCTGAACATTGATACTTTTTACAAGGCGGTTGCGTATGCATGCCTGTATAAAGTATTACCAAATCATGTGGATGAGATTCAGGCAGAGGAGATTACCATTACACTGATTCGAGACCGCAAGCCAGTGAAGCTTCTTCAGAAATTAAGTAGTGATGGGTATGAATGCAGGAAAGAAACAGCCGGAATCTATTATGTCAGTGGTGTGATGTTCCCGGTGCAGATCATTGCATCATCGGAACTGGATATGGATTTGCATGTACAGCTCAAGGCACTGACTGACAATTTGGATGAACCGCTGATGTGGAAGTATCTGCAGGAAGTTAGCGTTTTTACAGAGAGGGAAAAGAATCTTGCGGATGTTGTGCTTCAGGTTATTGTAAACAGTAACATGGAGAAAGTGCAAAAATGGAAAGGAAGTGAACAGACAATGTGTGAGGCATTACGTGTTTTAATGGCAGATGAATTGAATGAAGAACGCGTGGAAGGTCAGCGTGAAGGCCAGATTCGTGCATATGCAACTTTGGTAAAGGATGGAATCATTACAGTGGAAGTTGGTGCAGAAAAAGCAGGAATGTCTGTCGATGATTTTACAAAAGAAATGAAGAAGGCCGGTTATATAATTCCAGCAGTATAAAATCAGAAAATGAAATGTGTGGTGCCCATGGTTGCACCACACATTTCATTTTAATTTAAGAAAAGTTTTATATAATAGGAATTGTTCTGGAAATCAGTTCGTGATAGTATAAAAGCTATGCATATGAAAAGGAGTTAAATCATGGGAAAAATATTTAAAAACATGCTCCCATACTGGAAATGGATTCTGGTTATTGTGGCTTTTCTTGTGATGCAGGCATTTTGTGATCTGTCCCTGCCACAGTATACATCGGATATTATCGATGTCGGAATCATGAGCAGCGGAGTGGAGCATATTCTTCCGGAAGAAATGACACAGGAAGATTTTGTGTCAGCACAGCTTTTTATGACCAGCAGGGAAAAGAAAACATTTGCCGCCTGTTATAAGGAGCAAAAAAAAGACGGAAACTATGTGAGAAATTGTGAAGAGGATACGCTTGACGATATGGATGAGTCTCTGTTGGAGCCGATCGTCATGGTATATCAGATGTCCCAGATGAAGGAGTCCGATATTGACGAGAAGGCTATCACGGCGAAAATGGGAACGGATGGGACGCAGGTAGATATGAAGCAGCTGATGCAGGCACTGGCAGCCGGCCAGGTACCGGATCAGCAGATTCTTGAGATGCGAAAGCAGGTGTCTGGACAGATTGATGCGATCGGATCTTCTACATTGAAATCCATGGGTGTGACCTATGCGATCTCCTGTGATAAAAATGCAGGTGTGGATGTAGATGCCATTCAGAAACATTACTTATGGACCACCGGAGCCAAGATGCTTGGTTTTGCGCTGCTGATGGTTATGGCGGCAGTGGTTGTCGGATATTGTGCTTCCCGTGTGGGAGCATCCATCGGACGGGATCTGCGTGATAAGACATTCCGCAATGTTGTACAGTACTCCAATGCAGAGATGGATCATTTTTCAACGGCATCCCTGATTACGAGAAGTACCAATGATGTACAGCAGATTCAGATGGTGACTGCAGTATTTCTGCGAATGATTCTTTATGCTCCGATCATTGGAATCGGTGGTGTGATTAAGGTTGCACAGACCCATGCAGGAATGGAATGGGTGATCGCGCTTGCGGTGCTTGTTATTCTTGGATTTGTAATGCTTCTTACCTCCCTTGCCATGCCGAAGTTTAAGATTATGCAGAATCTCGTGGACCGGCTGAATCTGGTTTCGAGAGAGATTCTGACAGGATTAAATGTCATTCGTGCATTTGGACGGGAAAAACGGGAAGAAGAGCGGTTTGATGAGGCCAACCGCAATCTGACAAAGACGCAGTTGTTTACCAACCGTGTTATGACATTTATGATGCCGGGAATGATGATGATCATGTACTGCATTACGCTTCTGATTGTGTGGATTGCCGCAAAGAGGATCGATGGCGGATATATGCAGGTTGGTTCCATGACGGCATTTATTACTTACACAATGATGATCGTTATGGCATTTCTGATGCTGACCATGATGTCTATCATGATGCCGAGAGCCGGTGTAGCTGCAGAGCGTATAGATGAGGTTGTACGCACAAAAAGTACGATTACAGATCCGAAAGAGCCGGCTGCCATGGAACAGTGTGAGGGTGTGATTGCCTTTCATCATGTAAATTTCCGGTATCCGGGAGCCACGGAAGATGTGCTTTCGGATATTGATTTTGTTGCAGAGCCGGGAAAGACCACTGCAATTATCGGAAGTACCGGATGTGGTAAATCTACGCTGGTCAACCTGCTTCCGCGTTTTTATGATGTGACAGGCGGAGAGATCACGCTTGACGGAACGGATATCCGCAAGTATACATTGCAGGATCTGCGGGAACATATCGGATTTGTACCACAGAAGGGAATTCTTTTCTCTGGTACAATTGCAAGCAATCTGCGCTTCGGGGCAGAGGATGCGTCAGATGAGCAGATCCGGGAAGCAGCGGAGATTGCGCAGGCAACAGAGTTTATTGACAGCAAACAGGATGGGTATGAGAGTGCGATTGCACAGGGCGGAAGCAATGTTTCCGGCGGACAGAAGCAGCGGCTTGCCATTGCCAGAGCAATTGCAAAAAATCCAAAGATTTATGTGTTTGATGACAGTTTTTCCGCTCTGGATATGAAGACCGATGCGGCACTCCGCAGAGCACTTGAGACAAAGACGGAACATACGACCGTGATCATTGTTGCACAGCGAATCAGTACAATTCTGCATGCGGACCAGATACTGGTACTCGACGATGGAAAGATTGTCGGAAAAGGCACGCATGAGGAATTACTGCACAATTGCGAAGTTTACGAGCAGATTGCCAGGAGCCAGCTGTCTGCCAAAGAACTGGGACTTTCTGAGGAGGTGAAATAAGATGGCAGAACAACGTACAAGAAGACCTCACGGTCCGATGGGCGGCCCGGGCAGAGGAATGATGCCGGGAGAAAAGCCAAAAGATTTCAAAAACTCTATCGAAAAACTGGTTCGTTATCTCGGAAGATACTGGTATGCAATCGTTGCCGTTATGATTTTTGCGGCGGTGTCTACCGTCTTTTCCGTTGCCGGACCAAAGGTTATGGCACGTGCAACGAATGCATTGGTGGAAGGTCTCGGAAAAAAGATCGCGGGAACCGGATCTATTGATTTTACCTATATTGCCAAAGTGTTATTGTTTACACTTGGCCTGTATATCTGTTCTGCAGTATTCAGTTTTATACAGGGAATGATCATGACAGGAATCACGCAGAAAACCTGTTACCGCATGCGTAAGGAAATTTCAGAGAAAATCAACCGCATGCCAATGAAATATTTCGAGAGCCGCACGTACGGAGAGGTGCTATCCCGCATCACAAATGATGTGGATACACTTGGACAGAGTTTAAATCAGAGTGTGACGCAGATCATTACGAGTGTGGCAACACTGGTCGGAACACTTGTGATGATGATTTCAATTTCCGGAATTATGACATTGATTTCACTTGTGATTCTTCCGGTATCTGCCATCCTGATTTCGTTTATTATCAAACATTCGCAGAAATATTTCCGCCAGCAGCAGGAATATCTGGGACATATCAACGGACAGGTGGAAGAGGTCTATGGCGGACATCTGGTGGTGCAGGCATATAATAAGCAGGAGAGCACCATCAAAAAATTTGAAGATACCAATCAGATTCTGTTTCAATCGGCATGGAAGTCCCAGTTTTTATCCGGACTGATGCAGCCGATCATGCAGTTTGTCGGAAACCTCGGTTATGTCGGAGTGGCAATTTCCGGAGGACTTCTGGCAATCCGCGGAACCATCGGGGTTGGTGAAATTCAGGCATTTATTCAGTATGTCCGGAATTTTACTCAGCCGATCCAGCAGATTGCGCAGGTGGCAAATATGCTGCAGTCGATGTCTGCAGCCTCCGAGCGCGTATTTGAATTTCTGGACGAAGAGGAAGAAGAACTGACGGTTGAACATGCTGTGCATCTCGACCATGTGGATGGTTACGTGGATTTTTCCCATGTAAGTTTCGGATACAATCCGGGCCAGATCATTATCAGGGATTTTTCCGCTCATGTAACACCTGGACAGAAAATTGCAATTGTCGGACCAACGGGAGCAGGAAAAACCACAATGGTCAAACTGCTTATGCGTTTCTATGATGTGACAGGCGGAGCCATTCAGGTGGATGGGCATGATATCCGCGACTTTAACCGTCAGGAACTTCGGGATGCATTTGGTATGGTATTGCAGGATACCTGGCTGTTTAAGGGATCTATCATGGAAAACATCCGGTATGGCCGTTTAGATGCCACAGATGAGGAAGTGATTGAGGCGGCAAAAGCCGCACATGCCCACCATTTTATCCAGACACTTCCGGGTGGCTACCAGATGGAGTTAAACGAGGATGCAAGTAATGTTTCCCAGGGACAGAAACAGCTTCTTACAATTGCACGTGCTATCCTTGCGGATAACCCGATTCTGATTCTGGATGAGGCAACCTCTTCGGTAGATACCCGTACCGAAGTGCGGATTCAGAAGGCATTGGATAATCTGATGCGTGGACGGACCAGCTTTATCATTGCGCATCGACTCTCTACGATAAGAAATGCGGATCTGATTCTGGTGATGAAAGATGGCGATATCATAGAGCAGGGGACACACGAACAGCTTCTGGCACAAAAGGGATTTTATGCAGATCTGTATAATTCCCAGTTCGAAGAGAATGCATAAGACATTGAAATAAATTGGCAGTTGTGCTATAGTTTAACTGTATTTATCGACAAATTTTGACAAAATCGGACAGTGCTTTCTGGTATGCTTATTTTTGACTGAATTTGACATTCTAGGAGGCCTACATGGGAAAACTAAATGTCGCAATTGCAGATGATAACGAGGTTATGCGTGACTTATTGGAAGAAATGGTAACCAGTGATGATGAACTGCACCTGATCGGGATGGCGAAGGATGGAGAAGAAGCCTGTCATCTGATCAGGGAAAAAGAACCGGATGTTGTATTATTGGATATTATTATGCCGAAATTGGACGGTCTGGCAGTCCTTGACAGGATCAGGGCAGATCACACGCTAAAAAACCGGCCGACATTTCTGATGATCAGCGGAATCAGCAATGAAAAAATTACCGAAGATGCGTTTGAGCGGGGAGCAGATTATTATATTATGAAGCCGTTTGACCGGAATATTGTTTTGGACCGGATCAAGACACTCAACCGTCGAAAAAACAAAGTACGAAAAGAAATTGGCAGACCGGTTGAGATGGAAAAGAAATCGGAAAAGTACTCGTTACAGACACTGGAAGAGGATGTCACAGAGATAATTCATGAGGTTGGGGTTCCGGCACATATCAAGGGATACCAGTATTTGCGGGAGGCAATCATCATGTCTGTGACGAATATGGACATGTTAAATTCTATTACGAAAATTTTATATCCGGGGATCGCAAAGAAATTTGATACGACACCAAGCCGTGTCGAGCGTGCCATCCGTCATGCAATTGAAGTAGCATGGAGCCGTGGCAAGATGGATACGTTGGATGATCTGTTCGGATATACCATCAGTAATGGAAAAGGAAAACCGACCAACTCGGAATTTATCGCTCTTATTACGGACAAAATACGATTACAGATGAAGGGTAAGTAAAGGAGTGTTGTGTATGAAGAAGATTCTGTTTGTTTCATCAGAGGCAGTGCCATATGTGAAAACCGGGGGTCTTGCCGATGTTGTTGGGTCACTTCCGAAATATTTTGACAAAAAAGAGTATGATGTGCGGGTAGTTATTCCGAAATACGCCTGCATGGATCGCTCATTTCTTCCAAATTTAAAATTTTTGTGCCATTTTTATGTAAATCTGAACTGGCGCAGGCAGTATGTTGGAATTTTCGAGTCGGAATATCATGGAGTTCACTTTTATTTTGTGGACAATGAATTTTATTTTGCAGGAGAATCTCCATACAACAATATCTATGAAGATGTGGAAAAGTTTGCATATTTTTCCAAGGCAGTACTTGCTAGTCTGCCGTATATTGATTTTGCCCCGGATATTATCCATTGCAATGACTGGCAGACAGGACTTATTCCGGTGTTTCTGCATACGGTATTTGGAGATGATAATTTTTATGCGGGAATCAAAACCGTGTTTACGATTCATAACCTGCAGTTTCAGGGACGCTGGCGAATTCAGGAGATTATGGATATTACAGGACTCCCGGCACACATTTTCAATGCATATGAACTGGAATCTTATGGCGAAGCAAACTACTTAAAGGGTGGCGTGGTATATGCAGATTATATTACGACTGTCAGCGAAACTTATGCACAGGAGATTCAGACGCCGCAGTATGGCGAAGGGCTGGATGGACTTCTTTCTGCAAGACACATGGATCTGAGAGGAATCGTCAATGGTATCGATTACGATATCTGGAATCCGGAGACAGATGGCAAGATCGACACCAATTACAGTATCAAGGATGTTCATAAAGGAAAAGCGGCTAATAAAAGAGCACTTCAGGAAGCTCTGGGCCTTACAGTAGATGAGAATAAGATGTTGATTGGTCTTATCTCCCGTCTGACAGATCAGAAAGGCCTGGATCTGATCGCAGAGGTGATGGAACAGATCGTGGATGATAATACACAGTTTGTTGTAATCGGAACCGGCGATGAACGTTATGAGAATATGTTCCGTCACTATGCATGGAAATATCCGAACAAAGTATCCGCCAATATTTATTATGCGGATGAGATGTCTCATAAGCTGTATGCAGCAGCAGATGCATTCCTGATGCCGTCTGCATTTGAACCATGTGGACTGACACAGTTGATTTCTTTCCGCTATGGCACCGTGCCAATCGTCAGAGAGACTGGCGGACTGAAAGATACAGTTGAACCCTACAATGAGTATGAAGGTCGTGGAGATGGATTCTCTTTCACCAACTACAATCCGTGGGATATGATGGAAGTTATCAACTATGCGAAATATACCTATTTTGTCCATAGAAAAGAGTGGGACGAGCTGGTGGCCCGCGGTATGCAGAAGGACTTCTCCTGGGATGCTTCCAGATACAAATATGAAGGAATCTATTCCTGGCTGATTGGATGGTAGATACTGGAATAAATGCAATAATGATTGGCAACCGGTCTATAAAACAGGAAAACCGCCCATTTTCGGGCGGT
>ONZX01001449.1_pt1 | contig 11768 bp, 10 predicted proteins | sample 1671831 | NCBI WGS metagenome assembly ONZX01 (sample SAMN06348197, study PRJEB24527) | human gut metagenome | reverse complement strand
TGCCGCCATCGTGTTCCGCGCCATCGAGGCCCCGATCAAGCAGATCGCCGAGAACGCCGGCGTGTCCGGTGACGTGGTCATCAACACCGTCCGCTCCCTGCCTGATGGCGAAGGCTTCAACGCCGCCACCGACACCTACGAAGACCTGCTGGCCGCCGGTGTGACCGACCCGGTCAAGGTGACCCGCTCCGCTCTGCAGAACGCCGCCTCCATCGCTGGTCTGTTCCTGACCACCGAGGCCGTCGTTGCCAACAAGCCGGAGCCGAAGTCTGCTGCCCCGGCCGCCGGTGCCGACATGGGCTACTGATCCGCAAACGATCGCTAGCTGATTGAGCTGAAAGGGGACTCCTTCGGGAGTCCCTTTTTTGTATTCTGGCTCCCCTCTTTGAGGGGAGCCAAGAAACTAGCTGGCAAACAGGCGCGAAGCTTGGATTTCGGCGTCAGCGTACACGGTGGAGGCTTGCGTCAGCGAGCGTTGGATGGACTCGAGTGAGGCCTCCATCTGCTGTTGGGCCGCACGCCACTGTTCGGCTACCGCGGTGAACTGGGTGGCCGCCGAACCTCGCCATGCGTCCTGCAAGGCATTGAGATTGGTGTACATGCCGCCCACGGCCTGCCTGATTTGCGAGATCGAAGTGGCCACTGCGGCCGAGGATGATTGGATTCGCTCGGAATCTACCTGATATTGGGGCATCGTTGCTCCTTTTCTAGAGGGTTAATGGTATGTATGGCGGCCGATTGCCAATACCGGCCGTTAAGGTGGAGGATATGTCAACAACGAATCGGGAAGACGGAAAAACAACTATTGTGGTCCTAGCTTCGGAGCCGTCCTATTCGGCCTTCGGGAATATGGTCCGAAAATGGCTTGTTTGCGCCATTTGCGCTCTTGCTGCAGTAGCGATGAACGCAATGTGGATAACTGCAAATGCCTATGGGGATAACTCGAGCGACAGCTCTGACAGCTCCAGCAGCAGCACCGACAGCGGCGTGACCATCACCGAGAACATCACGGATACGGAAAATCTCCTGGGCTCCCATGCGGCCGAAGTCACGGATGCCATCGCCAAAACCGAGAAGGAAACCGGTGTACACGTGCATCTGCTGTATCTTTCCAGTTTCAATAGTCAACAGAAACCGGGAGACTGGGCGGCAACCGTGATGGAGTCCATGAATCCCAAGCCGAACACAGTGATGCTTGCCGTGGCCTCGAATGACGGCAACCTGGTGGTCGTCGTGTCCAAGAACTCCGATAAGTGGCTTCTCGATAACAAAACCGTCGATAAGCTATCCGAAGCCGCACAGCAGCCGTTACTGGAAAACCCGCCGAGCTGGTCTGGCGCGGCAACGGCAATGATGGATCAAATCGTGAAATCCAAAAAAGCCTCCACCTCATCGTCCACGGTGATCGTAGGCATAATCATCATGGGTGTGGTATTGGTGGCGCTGGTCATCATCATCGTGGTCATGGTGGTGATTCATCGGCGCAAGGAGATCAAGAAGGATTCCAAGGCCGAACTCCAAGATGACATTCAGGAAACGCCCAGAAGAGCGCGACACTCTAGGAAGCATGAGTAAGCCTATTGAAGCATCGATTGTTGTTGTCGACGACGAGCCGTCCATCCGAGAACTGCTGGTCGCTTCCCTGCACTTCGCCGGATTCGAGGTAAACACCGCCGCTTCCGGTTCCGAAGCCATTGAGGTTATCGAAAAAGTGCAGCCTGACCTCATCGTGTTGGACGTCATGCTGCCTGACATCGATGGATTCACCGTCACCCGTCGCATCCGCCAGGAAGGCATTAACGCCCCTGTGCTGTTTCTCACCGCTCGTGACGACACCCAAGACAAGATCATGGGCCTGACCGTCGGCGGTGACGATTACGTCACCAAGCCGTTCAGCCTCGAGGAAGTCGTGGCTCGCATCCGCGCCATTCTGCGCCGTACCCGCGAACAGGTGGAAGACGATCCGATTATTCGCGTCGCCGACTTGGAAATCAACGAGGACTCCCACGACGTGACCCGTGCAGGGCAGCCGGTTGACCTGAGCCCTACCGAATACAAGCTGCTGCGCTACCTGATGGACAACGAGGGCCGAGTACTGTCCAAGGCACAGATTCTCGACCATGTCTGGCAATACGACTGGGGCGGCGACGCAGCCATCGTCGAATCGTACATCTCCTACCTGCGCAAGAAAGTCGACGGCATCGAGGTCGACGACGGCGAAGGCGGCAAGCGCAAGGTGACTCCGCTGATCGAAACCAAGCGCGGCATCGGATACATGATTCGCGAACCGAAGAACTAATCGCCTCCATCCATAACGTATCGCAATCTCATGAGTATCCCCGATAAGCAGTCAGGCGGCGTACCGCCGAGCAGCACGCCGAACGCCGCCCCGAACACGAATCCCATGCCTGCAATGTCGCCGTTCGCCGCCCATTTCCAAGAGCAGCGCGAGCGTAAGAAAAACATGCTGATGCGGCATATCGACCGTATCTCGTTGAGCAGCAAGCTGGTGGCCTGCACCATCGCCGTGCTGCTCATCGGCGTGTCGGTGATTTCCTTCTCCATCCGCGCGTTGGTGAACAACTACATGCTGCAGAAAACCGACACCCAGTTAAGCTCGCAAAGCCAACTGGTGGTCAACAATATCGATCTGCTGTCAAAAAATGACTCATCGGGGCCGAACTCGTACTTTCTGCAGATTCAATACACCGACGGAACCAAAGACAAAGAAGGCAATCCTCTGGTCGTGACCCCGCTGATGCCGCAGATGCAGGACGGTATCGTATCGGTGCCGATTCTGCCTACCTATGGCGATACCAATGGCATCACGCTCGGTCAGGCATTCACTACGCAGGCGGTGGCCAAGCAGATCATCACGGTGCAGTCCGACAGTGCGGACAGCCAGAACGATCCGGCCAACGGAAACTCCAATTCCTCTGACACCATCACCAAGGTACTGGCCAACCCCACTGCCAATGCCAACCATGCCGCCATCGTCACGGCGAGGGCACCATGGCGTATTCTGCCGGTGACCTTCCAGCAAAACGGCAAGGACCGTGCCGTGGTGTACATCGGCTTGTCGCTGGCCGACCAAATCGACACCGTCAACACACTCACCCGATACTGCATTGTGGTCGGCATCGCCGTGGTGCTGCTCGGCGGCTCCCTGTCCACGCTGATCATCCAGCACACGATGACGCCGCTGAAGCGCATCGAGAAGACCGCCGCGAAAATTGCAGCCGGCGACCTGAGCCAACGTATTCCTTCCGCGCCGGAAAACACCGAGGTCGGCTCTCTGGCCGCCTCGCTGAATTCCATGCTCACCCGAATAGAATCCAGTTTCCATGAGCAGGAGGAGACCACCGACAAGATGAAACGGTTCGTCTCCGACGCCAGCCATGAGCTGCGCACCCCGTTGGCCGCCATCCATGGCTATGCGGAGCTGTATAAGATGCAGCGCGATATGCCTGGTGCCTTGGAGCGTGCGGACGAGTCCATCGAACATATCGAACGGTCCAGCCAGCGCATGACTGTTCTTGTTGAGGATCTGCTGTCTTTGGCCCGTCTCGATGAGGGGCGCGGCATCGATATGACCGGCACGGTGAAACTCTCGTCGCTGGTCACCGACGCCGTCGACGATTTGCATGCGCTCGACCCGGACCGTGCCGTTCGCCGCATGCAGATTTCCCTCGAACCGGCGCGCGATTTGAACCATCCCGCCGAATTCAGCCTTGCCGAAGGCGATTGGCCTGAGGTCGTACTGCCCGGTGATGCCTCTCGACTGCGCCAGGTGGTGACCAACATCGTGGGCAACATCCACCGCTACACGCCTGCCGATTCGCCCGCTGAAGCCGCGCTCGGTGTGATGCCGGCCGCCATCGATCCAAGACAGCTCGCCCGCATGCCCGCCAGCGACGCGTCAATGCGGCGGTTCATCGACGCTGCCGAAGTAGGTGCCTCGATGCAGACCGGCTATCGATATGCCGTATTGCGTTTCGTGGACCATGGCCCCGGCGTGCCGCCTGAATCGCGCTCGAAGATTTTCGAACGCTTCTACACCGCGGACCCATCCCGTGCCCGCGAAAAGGGCGGTACTGGTTTGGGCATGGCCATCGCGCAATCCGTGGTCAAAGCACATCACGGCTTTATCTGCGCCACCGGCACCGATGGGGGAGGCCTGACCTTCACCGTGGTGCTGCCGATTGAGCAGATCGCCGCTCCTGAGCCCAAGCAGTCCACCGGCAAAACCAAGGACGCCAAACAGAAGACTTCTTGGTTCAGCTCTGAGCGTAAGACTCAGGCGACTCAGCCCAAAGCGTGAGGTCAAGCCCTGTGAGGTAAACTGTACCTTCGGTTTACTATTTCCATTGAGGATTAAGGAAGGTTCGCAATGCCCACCGGTCGAGTTCGTTGGTTTGACGCAGCCAAGGGTTATGGCTTCATCACCAGTGAGGAAGGCAAGGACGTGTTCCTGCCGGCTCAGGCCCTACCCACTGGCGTCACCACGTTGCGCAAGGGGGCCAAGGTGGAGTATTCCGTGGTGGACGGCCGTCGTGGGCCGCAGGCCATGGATGTTCGCCTGATCGCCTCCGCTCCCAGCTTGGTCAAGGCCACCCGCCCGAAGGCGGATGACATGGCCGCCATCTGCGAGGACCTCATCAAGATGCTTGATGCGGCCGGCAATACGTTGCGCCGTCACCGTTACCCATCTGCTGCCGACAGCAAAAAGCTGGCCACGTTGCTGCGTGCGGTGGCGGATCAATTCGATGTACAGGACTGATCTGATCTATGACTGATACCACCGAAACCATCGTGACACCGGACCCTCACGCCATCGCGCGCGCCGTGCTGCTCGAAGTGGCCGGCGAGAGCGATCAGGTGGGGGATTTCGTTACCTCATATGATCTTGAGGATCACGTCACTGACTTCCGCTTCGCCGCGAATATCCGTGGCTACGAAGGATGGCAATGGTCGGTGACGCTGTATCACGACGAGGAGATCGACTCTTGGACCGTCAACGAATCCTCCTTGATCCCCACTGAGGACGCGTTGATGCCGCCCAAGTGGATTCCTTGGAAGGATCGCCTTGAGCCCACGGATCTGGCTCCCACCGATTCGATCGGTACCGATCCGGATGACGAGCGCATCGAGGAAGGCGAAGTCGAGGAATCCTCGCTGCAGGATGTCAACGACGCCGTCGAGACCTTCCGACTGACCCGCCGTCACGTGCTGACCTCGCTGGGCCGCGCGCAGGCTGCCAAGCGCTGGTATGAAGGTCCGCGAGGCCCCAAAGCGTTGAGCACCAAAACCGCCGAAGGCAACCTGTGCTCCACCTGTGGTTTCTTCGTGCCGCTCGCGGGCGAGCTCGACCGTATGTTCGGCGTGTGCGCCAACAAGTGGAGTCCGGATGACGGCCGCGTGGTTTCCTTGGACCACGGCTGCGGCGAGCATTCCGAAATCGAACCTCCCGAGCCAAGCCAGCTGTGGGTGCAGTCCAAGCCTGCTTTCGACGATCTGCATATCGACGTGGTGGCCAACCGTCCGCGCAAGCAGGAGCCGGCTGCCCAGGACGAGGCCGAAGGCGAAACCGACAAGACAGGCGAGCCTGCCGGTGATGATATCGAAGCACAGAAGACTGTTGACGGGAACGCCGTCGATACTGAGCCCGCTGAGGAGGCGGCAGGCGACGGGACCTCGCAATCCCAGTCTGCCGGTGATGAGTCCGTTGCACAGAACGTATCTGATTCCGTTGTGGATGTTGATGCAGCTGATTCCAGCGACGATTCCAAGTCTGATGCTGACGACGAGGCCACCGAAGAGGATATCCTCAACAACACCGTTGCCGATGATGATGAGGATGATGAGATGGACGACGAAGAGGATAACGTTCGTCCTTCAGACGATGTGACTCCTGAACTCGAAACCGTCATCGATCTCATTGAGCAGCTGCGCCAGAACAGGGCGGACGAGGAATAAACTCCGAATTCCGCGAAAAGTAGATGGTGATGGGGTTGCAGGAATAAAGAATTCCTCCCTGCAAGCCCATCACCGAGGCGTGCGTTAGCACTCCATGCCGATTTTGGTGAATCAGTGCACCACGGTCACCGTGCATTCGGCGAAGTTCACGATCTGGCGGGACACCGATCCCAGGAAGTGCGCGTCCAGCCCGGACAGGCCACGCGAGCCGACCACCAGATGGCTGGCGTACCGCGAGGCCGCGATCAGACCTTTGGATGCGGGAATATGGAAGGCGTTTGTGCTGACCTTGACGCCATCGGGAATCCGGGCCTTGGCCATCAGCTCAGAGAGAATCTCCTCGGCGCGGCGCTGACCGACCTTCACCGGTGCCACGGCGTTCTCATAGCCCGGAATAACGCCCAAATCCTTGAGCTGCCAGCAGAACATCACATGCAGCGGCGCGTCGTGCAGTCGTGCTTCTTCCAGTGCGAAATCGAACGCACGGCGGGAAGTCTCGGAACCATCCACACCAACCACCACCGGGCGGCGAGCCTCCTCAACCACCGGCTGAGGCTGCGTGTAGTGAACGGGCTTGTCTCCCGGAGTCAGGGCGTTGGCAATGGCCTCGGTCACGGTCTCATCCTCGCTGCCGGCGATGCGCACCACGGTCACCGGCACTTCGGCGGCCTCGGCCAGCGAAGCGGACAGGGACCCCATGAACCAGCGGGCCATACGGCTCAGCGAGCGGCGGCCGACCACGATCTGCTGCGAATCATGGCCGATCTGCAGCAGGGCCGAAGTACCGGAGGCCTTCACCGAGGTGAGCTTCAGATTCGCCGGATCGAAGTCGATGCCTGCAGCGGCCTTGTCGACCCACACACGCAGCTCGTTGGCAATATCGTGGCGGACCTTGGCCCAGGCCTCGTCGCTGTCCGGTTCGGACCCCATATCCCAGGAATGCGTCCAGCCAAACACGGCGTTGACGCTCTGACCGGTTAACGAGGCCTCCTCAAGCGCCCACTTCAGCGCGGCAAAGGATTCATCGGAACCATCCACACCGACAACGATGTCGGGCTTGGTTGCAGCTTCACTCATTTCGAGCCTCCTTGTAATCGACTACGGGTGAATCTAGAACCAGCATATCGTTTTCTTCTCCTCTCACGGCGCAATTCGTGGAATCCGATGAATAAACGTCATCGTGAATCGGTAGAGTAAGACGGAATGTCAATTGAGGAAGGACAAGCATGTTCGAACGGTTTACCGACCGTGCACGGCGCGTGATCGTGTTGGCGCAGGAAGAGGCGAGGGCCCTTCAGCACAACTACATCGGCACCGAACACCTGCTGCTCGGCCTGATCCGCGAAGGTGAGGGTGTAGCCGCCAAGGCACTCGCCTCGAAGGGCGTGGAGCTGGATGCCACCCGCAAGCAGGTTGAAGAAATGATCGGCAAGGGCAACGCGGCTCCGAACGGGCACATCCCCTTTACTCCGCACGCCAAGCAGGTGTTGGAGTTTTCGCTGCGTGAAGCCCTGCAGCTGGGCCACAGCTACATCGGCACCGAGCACATCCTGCTCGGCCTGATTCGCGAAGGCGAAGGCGTGGGCACCCAGGTGCTCATCAAGATGGACGTCGATCTGGGCGAGTTGCGTAGCGCGACCATCGATATGATTCGCGGCAACTCCGGCACCGGCACCGGTGACGGCAAGGGCGACTTGGCCAACGCCGGCGGCGTGACGGACAAGCAGAACAAGTCCGGTTCCGCCATCCTCGATCAGTTCGGCCGCAACCTGACCGCCGAAGCCGCTGAAGGCAAGCTGGACCCGGTCATCGGCCGTACCAACGAGATTGAGCGCGTTATGGTCGTGCTTTCCCGCCGCACCAAGAACAACCCGGTGCTGATCGGCGAGCCCGGCGTGGGCAAGACCGCTGTGGTCGAAGGCTTGGCCCAGAAGATCCAAGCCGGCGACGTGCCGGAAACCCTGAAGGGCAAGCAGGTCTACTCGCTGGACCTCGGTTCCATGGTGGCCGGCTCCCGCTACCGTGGTGATTTCGAGGAGCGCCTGAAGAAGGTGCTGAAGGAAATCAAGACTCGTGGCGACATCGTGCTGTTCATCGACGAGATTCACACCATCGTGGGCGCCGGCTCGGCTGACGGCGCGCTGGGTGCCTCCGACATGTTGAAGCCGATGCTGGCCCGTGGCGAGCTCCAGACCATTGGTGCCACCACCACCGACGAGTACCGCAAGTACATCGAGAAGGACGCGGCTCTGGAACGCCGTTTCCAGCCGATTCAGGTGCACGAGCCGACCATCGCCGAGACCATCGAGATCCTGAAGGGCCTGCGTTCCCGTTACGAGAACCACCACCACGTGACCATCACCGATGGCGCGCTGCAGTCTGCCGCAGAGCTGTCCAGCCGGTACATCCAGGACCGTAACCTGCCTGACAAGGCCATCGACCTGATCGATGAGGCCGGTGCACGCCTGCGCATCAAGCGCCTGACCGCCCCGCCTGAGCTCAAGGAACTCGACGAGAAGATCGCCAAGATCGCCGCCGACAAGGACGAGGCCATCAAGGGCCAGGACTTCGAGAAGGCCGCCGAACTGCGCGACAAGCAGGAGAAGCTGGAAGCCGATCGCAAGCAGAAGGAAGACTCCTGGCGCGAAGGCGAGTCCGACGTCAAGATGGTCGTGGACGAGGACGTGATCGCCGAGGTCATCAGCTCCACCACCGGTATCCCGGTGTTCAAGCTGACTCAGGCCGAGTCCAAGAAACTGCTCAACATGGAAGCCGAACTGCACAAGCGCATCATCGGCCAGGACGAGGCGGTTTCCGCCCTGTCCCGCTCTATCCGCCGTACTCGCGTGGGTTTGAAGGACCCGAAGCGCCCGTCCGGTTCGTTCATCTTCGCCGGCCCCACCGGCGTCGGCAAGACCGAGCTGGCCAAGACGCTCGCCGAATTCCTGTTCGACGATGAGGACGCGCTGATTCGCGTGGATATGTCCGAGTTCTCCGAGAAGTACGCGGCTTCGCGACTCTTCGGTGCGCCTCCGGGATACGTCGGCTACGAGGAAGGCGGCCAGCTCTCCGAAAAAGTGCGCCGCAACCCGTACAGTGTGATCCTGTTCGATGAGATCGAGAAAGCTCACCCGGATGTGTTCAACATTCTGCTGCAGGTACTTGATGATGGCCATATCACCGACGCGCAGGGCAGAAAAGTTGATTTCAAACAGACCTGCATTATCATGACATCCAATGCCGGAGCACAGAACATTGTAGCGCCGAAACGCCTTGGATTCCTTTCGACAGAAGATGAGCGGAAAGACTACGAATACATGAAGGGCCAGGTGATGGAAGAAGTCAAACGGATGTTTAAGCCGGAATTCCTGAACCGAATCGACGAGATTATTGTATTCCATCAGCTTACCAAGGCGGATATGAAGAAGATTCTGCAGATTCTGCTCAAAGATCTGGAGCGCCGCTGCAAGGAGCAGATGGACATTGAATTGAAAGTCCGTGACACCGTGAAAGAATATCTCGTGGAAAACAGCTTCGACAGCAAGTACGGTGCCCGCCCGTTAAAACGCGCGATCCAGAGCAAAATTGAGGATCCGCTCGCAGAAGCCATCCTGAACGGAGAAGTGAAAAAAGGCGATACCGTTGCGGCTGGAATGAATAAGAAAGAGATTACATTTAAGGTTCTTGAGAAAAAATAATATAAAATTCCATAAATTATATGGTAAAATCTTTTTGATTATGGTATGATTTTCACAAAGAAACGAAACACCACAAAAGACAAGACCAGGAGGGCATTTACAAATGTCAGTAGTAAAAGAATTAATCCGCACAGAGGCAGACGGAGGCATCAGCTTCGGAGATTATGAGCTTGCGGCAAAGGCAAAAAAATCTGATTTTGAGCACAGAGGAGATCTGTATAAAGTAAAAACCTTTAAGGAAATCACAAAGCTGGAGAGAAACGGACTGTTCGTATACGAATCCGTTCCGGGAACCGCAGTTACCGATCTGAACGTATTCGACGACGGCATGACCTTCAAAGTAGAAGGACCGGAGGATGCACAGATCACCGTTGAAATGGAAGCAGAGACCGAATACAAGGTGCTGCTCGACGGCGTAAACGTTGGCCACATGACCACAAACCTCGGCGGAAAACTTTCCTTCAGCGTAGAGCTGGAAAAAGCAGAGAATGTAGCAGTAGAAATCGTAAAAGCATGATGAAATAAGAAAAGAAGGCTGTCGCAGAACGTGTGCGGCAGCTTTTTTTGACAATTATAAGGGAGACACAACTATGGCAAAAGCAAAAAAAACAGCCTTTTTCTGCCAGAACTGCGGATATGAGTCAGCAAAATGGATGGGCCAGTGTCCGGCGTGCAGAGAATGGAATACGTTTGTGGAGGAACCGACGGCGGCCAAAACACCGGCGGGAAACCAGGGGCTCGGAAGCCACAGCGCAGCGGGCAGAAAGCCGGTGCATCTGACGGAAATTTCAACAGGAAAAGAAGAGCGTATCCCGACGGGAATCGGAGAACTCGACCGGGTGCTCGGCGGAGGAATCGTGCCGGGTTCCCTGACACTGGTCGGCGGCGATCCGGGAATTGGAAAATCCACACTCCTTCTGCAGGTGTGCCGCATGCTGTCCACAGCAGGACATCAGGTTTTATACATTTCCGGCGAGGAGTCCCTGCGCCAGATCAAACTGCGCGCCGTGCGGATCGGAGAATTTAATGAAAATCTGTCCCTGCTCTGTGAGACGAATCTTGACATCATCCGCGCCGTCATGGAAAAAGAGAAGCCGGAGATTGCCGTCATCGACTCGATTCAGACCATGTACAACGAAGAGGTCAGCTCCGCGCCGGGCAGTGTATCCCAGGTCCGGGAATCGACGAATGTGCTGATGCAGATTGCAAAGGGAATGGGAATTTCGATCTTTATCGTCGGCCATGTGACAAAAGACGGTAATGTGGCCGGCCCGCGTGTGCTGGAACATATGGTAGATACCGTGCTGTACTTCGAGGGCGACCGTCATGCGTCCTACCGGATTCTACGCGGCGTCAAAAACCGTTTTGGTTCTACAAATGAGATCGGCGTCTTCGAAATGCAGACAGAGGGACTCGTGGAAGTGAAAAATCCATCGGAATACATGCTGAACGGACGGCCGGAGGGAGCTTCCGGTTCGGCTGTTGCATGCTCCATGGAGGGAACGCGCCCGATCCTGATCGAGATTCAGGCACTGGTCTGCCACAGTAATTTTGGAATCCCGCGCCGCACCGCAGCAGGATGCGATTTCAACCGCGTGAACCTGCTGATGGCAGTGCTGGAAAAACGCGCAAGAATCAATCTCTCGACAAGCGATGCCTACGTCAACATCGCAGGCGGAATCAAGATGAATGAGCCGGCGATCGATCTTGGCATCACACTTGCCGTCGTATCGAGCTACAAAGATCAGGTGATCGATGAGAAAACGGTTGTATTTGGCGAGGTCGGCTTAAGCGGTGAGGTCCGCGCCGTCAGCATGGCGGAACAGCGTGTACTGGAAGCAAAAAAACTGGGCTTCGAGCGGGTGATTTTACCTGCTGTCTGCATGAAGTCCGTGGAGAAAATCGGTGGAATCGCACTGATTCCGGTGGAAAATATTCAGGATGCGATTCTGCGCGTGGGGAAAAATTAGAAGGAAGTTGTGGAAAAAGGACCGGCGTGTGATGCGTACGGTCTTTTTAAAAAAATTCAGATAAAATATAAAATATGCAGAATTAACTATATTTTTCTAAAAATAAGAAAATTCGAAAAAAGGT
>ONZX01001441.1_pt1 | contig 11805 bp, 8 predicted proteins | sample 1671831 | NCBI WGS metagenome assembly ONZX01 (sample SAMN06348197, study PRJEB24527) | human gut metagenome | reverse complement strand
CGGCGTCTGCCATGGCGCGCTGGATCTCGTTTTCGGAAAGGTTGGTGCTGCCGGTGATGGTAATGTTCTGCTCCCGCCCGGTGGCAAGGTCTTTTGCAGATACCTTCACCACGCCGTTCACATCGATATCAAAGGTGACCTCGATCTGCGGCTTAGACGAAAAGCTTGCCCGGATGCCGTTCAGCTTGAACTTACCAAGGGACTTATTGTCCCGCGCAAAATGGCGCTCACCCTGCAGAACGTTGATCTCCACGCTGGTCTGCATGGGACGGGCGGTGGTAAAGATCTGGCTCTTGCGGGTGGGGATCATGCTGTTGCGGGTGATCAGCGGGGTGGCCACGCCGCCCAGCGTCTCAATGGAGAGGGTCAGCGGGGTGACGTCCATCAGCACAAGGCCCTGCGCAGCGGCACCGGTGGCACCGGCCAGCTTGCCGCCGCCCTGCAGCAGACCGCCCTGCACTGCAGCGCCCATGGCCACGCATTCGTCCGGGTTCAGGGTATGGCTGGGCTCGCAGCCCAGCAGCTCCTTCACCTGACGCTCCACGGCGGGCATCCGGGTGCTGCCGCCCACCAGCAGCACCTTGCCCAGCTGGCTGGCAGAGATGCCGGCATCCCGCAAGGCGTTCTGCACCGGGGGCACGGTGCGGGACAGCAGATCGCCGGTCATCATCTCGAATTGCGGGCGGGACAACGCGATATCCAAGTGGTGCGGCCCGTCCTTGCCCACCGCGATAAAGGGCAGGTTCAGCTGGGCAGAGGGCGCACTGGAAAGCTCCTTCTTGGCCTTTTCCGCTTCCTCCTTCAGCCGTCCCATGGCGGCGGGGTCGCGGGTCAGGTCGATGCGGTCAGACTTTTTGAATTCTGCCACCGCGTACTCCACGATGCGCTGGTCAAAGTCGTCGCCGCCCAGATGGGTGTCGCCGCCGGTGGCCAGCACCGTAAAGGTGCCGTCCTCGATCTCAATGATCGAAACATCAAAGGTGCCGCCGCCCAGATCATAGACCAGGATCTTCTGGGGGGCTTCGTTGTCCAGGCCATAGGCCACTGCGGCGGCGGTGGGCTCGTTGATGATGCGCAGAACATTCAGGCCCGCAATACGGCCCGCGTCCTGAGTGGCCTTGCGCTGGCTGTCGTCAAAATAGGCAGGCACGGTGATGACCGCCTCGGTCACCGGTTCGCCCAGGTAGCTCTCGGCATCGCGGCGGATCTTGGTCAGGATCATGGCGCTGATCTCCTGCGGGGTCAGGTCTCTGCCATCGATATGCACCCGGTAATCAGAACCCATGTGCCGCTTGATGCTGGACACCGTGCGGCCGGAGTTTGTGGCGATCTGGCGCTTTGCCGCGCCGCCCACCAGACGCTCGCCATCCTTGGTAAAGGCCACCACGCTGGGGGTGGTGCGCTCGCCTTCGGCGTTGGTGATGACCACAGGCTTGCCGCCCTCCACCACCGCCACGCAGGAGTTGGTGGTGCCAAGGTCAATTCCGATCACTTTGCTCATAGTGCTTGTCCTCTTTTCTTCGGCGCAGAATATTTCCTTGAATATCTTACCGGTTTCCTATGACGATTTCTTAGAACAAATGTAAAGAAACTGTGTTTCAGGCGTTTTTATCGTCGGCCAGCAGCTGATCGGTCAGCAGTTCAGCCTCCCGCAGCCAGGCTGCAGCATCCGTTTCGCCCTCAGCCTGCAGGATCCGAAACCCCTGCACGGCTTCGGCCACCTGCAGCAGCGCCTTTTTGCGGGAGAGGTACTGGGTCTCGTACTGGGCAAGACGTAGGCAGACCTGCGGGGTGTAGGCGATGTCCGGCACCTCCCGGGCAGCGCTCTGGGCGCGGCGGTAGTATTGCAGGGTCTCCGCCATCTCCCCGCCCGATGCGGCACAGTCATCCCCCAGGGCGATCATGGCCTGCACCTCCCCGGCCTGTGCGGCCTTTTTCCACATCCGCCGGGCCTGGGTCTTATTCTTCCGGGTACCCCGGCCATAATACAGGCAGTCCCCCAGGGCAGAAAGCGCCTCTGCGCTGCCCGCCTCGGCGGCGGCAGTGTAGCGGGCCGCTGCCTCCGGCCAATCCCCGGCCCGGGCGGCGGCGTGCCCGGCTTCCAGCTCCTGAGCGCCGGGGTTGTCGCTCCCCCGCTCCGATCTCAGCAGCCCGCTGAGCAGGGAGACATCCAGCGTGGCAGAGCTTGTCCACGGGTCCAGCACCACACCATCGATGCCGTCCGTTTCCAGCGCATACTCCATGGCGCTGCGCAGGCTGCGCTCCACCATGGGGCGGGTTGCGCTGGCCTTTTCCGCCTCGGCGTTCTTTACCGAGGTGAACAGCGGCAGATAGTGCCGCTCCTTCCGGGCGTGGAGCAGCCAGGGCGGCAGGCCTTCGGCCCGCTCCTCCGGGATGGGCAGATGCGCCCAGGGGGCGGCCCCGCTCTGGGGGTCCACCGCCGCATCCAGCGGAACCAACACCTTGGTCTGCAATTCCAGCGCATAGTTCAGGGCGTTCATCAGGCTCCAGAAATGTTCCTCGTTCTGCTCCCGGTATAGCCGCGCCACGGCCTCCTCCACAAACGGGCAGCCTGTGCCCACCGGCCCGTACTGCGGCGCAGTCCGCTTTTTTCCGCTGCCCACCGGCCGGAAGCGCCGACCGCCCATGTTGTATGCCATTTATCTCACCCTTCTTTTTCATCAATAGGATAAGTATAGCAGGAATCCGCAAATTTCACAATATTTTCCCGCAGGCAGGCCGCACGCAAAAACAGCAGGCGGCTGCACATGGCCGTCTGCTGTTCGGTTCACTCTTCTGCCGGTTCCTCCGCATCGTCCAGATAGTCCTCGATGCTGCCGATGCTGTACCGGTTCTCGTTGGCTTCCACGCTCCGTGCACTGGCATCGTAACAGGCTTCCAGAATGGGCATCACTGGCTGCTGGCCCTCCGGGTCGGTCAGATGTCCGATGGCCCGGGCCTCATAGTAGTTGTCGATGATCTGGTTCACGATCCGTTTGCGGTCACGGAGCGGAGTCTGCAGGTTGGCCAGCTGCTCCTGCCGGATGCCGCAGCTATTGCTGCCGTGGTCACCGAACAGGATGTAATACTCCTGCTCGATCTCCAGCGGTGCAGCCTGATGCAGGTAATAATCCACCAGTGTCCTCCGCTTCTTTTCGGTGCTGAAGCCCTTGATATCCTCCATGCCGCGCGGAAAGAGTTCCGGATGCCGGATCCACATTTCATAGGGCCCCACCGGCAGGTGCAGAGTATCGAATACATCCAGATAATCCTCCAGCGCAATGCGGATCTCGCCCCGCTCCCATTTCTGAATGGTGCGCTTGTCCCGCCCCAGCATATCCGCAAGCTCCTGCTGGGATCTGCCCGCCACGTTCCGGGCAAAGGCAATGGCTTCCCCGATTCGGTTCCGGTAGTTGGTCATATTCTTTCCCTCCTAACACACACTTGTCCACCAGGCATTCCAACGTCTGGCGACATAAAATACTTTCCTCTGGATAAAAGGATAATGGTTTGTCCCGCCTTCTGTCAAGAGTTGCAAATTCAATCACTTCACGTCAAATTTTTGTTAAATGTGTCATTCAAGCCGGACAGCCGCCTTTTTTGCAGAGATTTCGCCGCTCTGCGGGGCAGCCGCCCCCTGTCTTAAACAACATTCGGGCCATTTTGTCCTTTTTCACCTGCCGAAGGCGGCCGGATGTGTCAGGTACATCACACCATGCAACGCAAAATATTTTTTGAAAAAAATTCCTCTTCGGCAAGTTTTTCCCAGTGCATCCGTTTCCATACACGCAAAAACCGCCCATAGCTGTCAAAAACAGCCATGGGCGGGTGCTTTTTCTTTATGCCAGTTTATTCAGCCTTACGGCAACGTAGGGGTCAGGGAGCTTGAGCTCGTCAGCAAGGTCGGCTTCAGATTCGTACTTCTCCGCCGCCATGCCCACCACAACGCTGCACACGTCAAAGCGTCCGGCGGGCGAAAGGGCCGTGACCTTGGCTTCTCCATCGGCAATGGCGGTCACCACGCCATCCGCATCCACGGTAACGACACCCGGGTTGCTGCTGACCCATGTAATGGGCACACTGCCGCCGCCTTCCACCGCAACGGTGGCCGTCAGGCGTTCCTGGGTGCCCACGGTGCGGAGCAGCAGGTCACTCTTGTTCAGGGTCACCTTGCCGATATCCGAAGTCACCGTGACGCTGCACCGCAAAGCCTGGCCGTTGGAGACCATTGCCGTGATGGTGGTGGTGCCCGCCGCCTGAGCCGTGACAAGGCCCTTGTCGCTGACCGTAGCCACCTCAGGGTTGCTGCTCATCCACTGGTAGACATAGAGAAAGGAGTGGTCGCTGTTGGTCAACTGGAGCTGATGGGTGGGGTGCAGGTCATTGTACTGCAGCACAAGACTCAGGCTGGTGGTATCCAGCGTGGGCTTTTTTCTGGCTGCTTCTTCATTTTTGCGGGTCACGGTCACCTTGCAGGCGGCACGTTCGCCGTGGTCGGAGATGGCTGTGATGATGGCAGTGCCTGCATTGCGGCCCGTCACCTTGCCGTCGCCGTCCACCGTGGCAACATTGGAGTTGCTGCTCATCCAGACGATGAAGTAATAATCGCTCTGGCCGCTGGTGTACAGGTAGCCTTTGGGGCGGGGGTCATCATCGGTGATCTCCAGCTCCATCTCGGTCAGCTCCAGTTCCAGCTTGGAGCCGGTTCCGGTCAGGCCTGTCAGCACACCGGGCGCGGCCTGCGCGGGCAAAGGGGCAGCCAGCAGGGCCCCGCTCAGAGCCAGCAGGGCCAGAAGCCGCCCCGCGGTTTGGAATTTCCATTTCATTGGGTCGAACTTTCCTCCTTGTTTCATCCCATGGGATCAAAGGAATGCCGCACACATGGAAAAATTTCGCGTCCATGATTTTTCTCACTATTGATTTATTTTACACGTCCGGCCAATGTGGGTCAAGTTTTTCGCCCAAAGTGCTGTGCTTTCGCACCTGATTTCGTGGACTATACCAGTTTTTCCGGAAAATTTTGTGCAAAAAGAACGCCGCAGTCCCGGCGTGGGAGCTGCGGCGTTCCGGACAGGATCAATAATTGTGCTTTTTCAGCTCAAAGTAGCTCTGGGGATGTGCGCAGACCGGGCACTTCAGGGGAGCCGACTTGCCGATATAGGTGTAGCCGCAGTTCCGGCACTGCCAGACCTGCTGCTCTTCCCGGGCAAAAACCTTGTTGTTCTTCAGGTTCTCGGCCAGCTCACGGTAGCGCTCCTCGTGCTCTTTCTCGATCTGCGCCACCATGGTGAACAGGGCAGCCAGCTGGGTAAAGCCCTCTTCCTTGGCCTCTGCGGCCATCCGGGGGTACATCTCGGTCCACTCGTCGTGCTCGCCGCCGGCTGCCATTTCCAGGCAGGTCATGGTATCGGGGATGGAGCCGCCGTTCAGGGCCTTGAACCACATCTTGGCGTGCTCCTTCTCGTTGGCAGCCGTCTCCTCAAAGATCGCTGCCAGCTGCTCATAGCCCTCCTTCTTGGCCACGCTGGCGAAGAAGGTATACTTGTTGCGGGCCTGGCTCTCGCCTGCAAAGGCTTCCCACAGGTTTTTCTCGGTCTTGGTACCCTTGAGTTCCATATTCATGCTCTCCTTTTGTTTGTGCGGTGTATCATTTCGCCGCCGGTGACCGCCGGGGCGTTCCTTCTGCACTGATTATACCAGAGTTCCGAATTGAAATCAAGAATAATTCCTATTTATTTTGAGAACATTTCTCAGTTATGCTGTTTCAGAGCGCAGACTGCAATGCTCAAAGCGCTCCATGCCGCCTGATACATCAGGACAGCGGCCACCGACAGGGTGCCGATGCTGCCCGCGTAGGTCAGCAGAACACCGATGACCACCGAGAACCAGACCGAGACCATCTGCACCGTGGTGGCGCTGGTCTCGGCGTTCTGGGCCTTTTCCGCCGCGCGCAGGCCGCCGATCAGGCTGGCAAAGCCCTTATCATGCAGCATACAGCAGCGGGCAGTCTCGTCCGGCTGGGCAGGGGTCAGCGCGCTGCACTGCTCCTGATCCAGCAGGGTGATCATCCCCTCGGGCAGATGATAAGCCTCGGTGATGTGGCGGGCCGTCAGGCTGGGGTCCTCACAGGTAACCAGCAGGCGGATGTTCTCCCGCTGCAGCACCTCCAGACCGCGGGCGGCGTTGCGGCCGCCCACATAATGGAGCACGAACATGGCGTGCAGGCTTCCGGAAACAGCCAGATACAGGATCTGCAGCGCGCCGTTTTGGGAGTGCTCATCCTCGTACTCCTGCTCGGGCAGGGGCACGCCCTCCCGCTCCATGTACAGCCGGTTGCCGATGAGCACCCGGTTGTTATCGCACCAGGCGGCAAAGCCAAGGCCGTGGTGGACCTCCAAGTCCTTCACAGGGTACAGGATCTCGGTGCGGTCCTCGATGATCTGGCGGAACAGGCCCCGCAGGGTCTCACAGCTGTGGTTGAGGATGCTGGCCGCATAGAGGATGGCGCGGTCGATGCGGCCGCCCTTGAAGATGCGGATATCCTCCAGGTTCACGCTGTCGGCGGTAAAGAGCTCGTCGGCATCCACCTGCACGGTGTCCACACCGCCCAGCTCCTCAATGGCGGCCCAGCCGGGCACCACGGCACCGGCGGCGGCTGCGGTCTTTTGCAGGCGCAGAGACGCGATGCCCGCAACCAGGGTGGAGGACAGCGGTGCACCCATGCAGAGCATGGAGGTCAGGGCTGCGGCCATGCCGTTGGGCCCACCGCCAAACAGCAGGAACACCAGCCCGCTGAGCACGGCAGCACCCAGCAGGATCAGGGCTGTCTTGCGGGCGCGGCGCTCACTGGCGCGCTCCCCGAAGCTCTGCTCCACCAGCGCCTCGTCCCACTGGACAGGGCGGCTGAGCAGCACCCAGGGGTCTTTCTGATCCAGGCTCCGGGCCAGCAGCCGGATCAGGTCCTTATCCCGGACACGGAATGCGCCCTGCAGCCCCTCAGGGGATCGGGCGGCAAGGTCATAGCCGTTTCTGACGGCAGTCAGCAGGACACGGCTGCCCAGCAGGGCCAGGAACAGGCCCAGTGCGGCCACGCCGGAAAGCAGCGTCCAGCTGGAATTCTGATAGCTCTGGGCATTGAGCAGGGCGACCGCAGCCTGCACCAGCGCACCGCAGGCGGCCAGCGCCGGCATGGTGTCTGCACTGGGGCGGCCCTTGAGACCCTGCAGGCCATCCCGCAGGACAGGCCAGCCCACAGCCAGCGCACCGGCCAGAAAGAGCAGGTTGGCAGCATAGAACGCCGCCGGGGCGATCACGGGGTCAAGGGAGGCCACAGGGGCCAGCAGCCCCTCGGCAACAAGGCCAAAGTGGAGCAGTACCACGGCAAGGATGCCCTCCAGCACACACCGCAGCGTCAGCTCCGCGCCCATCCGGCGGAGCTTCTCCCCCACCTGCTCGGGCGTTTCCGGCTCGGCTTCCTCTTCAGGCTTCTCCTCAGCCTCCGGCGCGGCAGGAGCCGCTTCCTCAGCAGGCTGGGCCGGGGCCTCCTCTGCCGGGGCGGCAGGCCGGGTGGGTGCTTCGTCCTCTTCCAGCCCCATCAGCGGCAGGCTCATGCTGTCGTCCTTGCTGGGGGCCTCGGTGCGGGTAGGGGCCTGCGGCTCGTTCTCGTCCGCGCCCTTGCCAAAGAACTGGAAAGCCGTTTCCGGTTCCGGCTCAACCTCTGGCGCGGCTTCCGGGGCAGACTTCGCCTGCTTTACCGACTGATCCTCGGCAAACACCATGGGGATGGCCGGGCCCTCAGGCGCTGCGGGAGCTTCCGGCTCCACGGCCAGCACCTCTTCGGGGGCATCCTGCACCTCCTCCACCGGGGCGGGCTTGGGGGTGCCATAGAGCATGGCCTTGAGTTCGGCCATCTCTGCATCCTCCTGCTGCTCCTGCGGGGTCAGGGGTTCCCGGCGGCGGGGCGGCTCCGGCTTTTTCTCGGGCTGGGGTGCGGGCCGGGGTTCCGGCTTCGGCGCTGCGGGGGCTTCCGGCGCGGTGGGCAGAGCCACAGGCTCTGCTTCCTCCAGCTCTCCGGGCTCCAATGCCAGCTCCAGGCCGGCCTCGGCTTCTTCCTCATGGCCCAGCACGATCTCACCCGTGGGCGGCAGCTCATTCTGCACGGCCGGGACGGCGGCAGGCTCCTCTTTGTCCTTTTCGCGGTGAAAGAGCTTGCCCAGCAGGCTGCTGGTGCTCTCCTTTTCCTCATCGCGGCGCTTCATCTCTTCGGGCACCTGTGCCACGCTGGTGCTGAAAAACGTGCGGAACTTCTCGTTCTGCGCATCGATCTCTTCCTGTGTCAGCTCTTTGCGCTTATCATCCTTTGGCATCCTAGTCCCTCCCTGTTCTGGTCACGGCGGTCTGGCCGCTGTTTCTTACTCTGCGGCGCGCTGGCTCTGGATCTCGTACAGGATGATGCCAGCCGCCACCGAGACATTGAAGCTGTCCACACCGGTGCCCTGAGCGGCCATATCCAGCCGCACCACACCATCGCAGAGCTTTTTCACCAGCTGGGATACACCACTGCCCTCGCTGCCCAGCACCAGTGCGATGGGGCCGGTCAGGTTGTTCTTGCGCAGGGGCACACCGTCCATATCGGCACAGTAGACGAACACACCCTGATCCTTCAGGCGGCGGATGGTCTCGCCGATGTTGGCCACACGGGCCACAGGCAGGCGCTCGGCCGCACCGGCGCTGGACTTGATGACGGTGGGGGTCACGGACGCGCCGCCCCGCTTGGGGATGACGATGCCGTGGGCTCCGCACAGCAGAGCAGAGCGCATCACCGCGCCCAGATTATGGGGGTCCTCGATGCCGTCACTCAGCACCAGGAAAGGGGGCTCCCCCTTCTCTCTGGCAACGTTCAGCAGGTCCTCCACGGTCACATATTCGATCTCGCTGGCAAAGGCGGCCACGCCCTGGTGGCTCTCGGTGCCGGTCATCAGGCGCAGCTTGTTGGGGTGCACCCGCTTGACCGTGGCCCCGGCCTCCTTGGCCATGGCGGTATAGTAAGCTGCCACAGCGGGGGCCATGCCCTCCGCGATCAGCACGGTGTCCACGCCGGAACCGCTCTTGAGCAGCTCGGTCACGGGGTTTTTGCCGTAGACCAGGCTCTCGTTCTTGGGCTGCTCCTCCGTGCTGCGGCGGGGGCGGCGCGGCATTTTCTGTTCGTCCATTGATGTGTTCTCCTTCCATTCTATGGCAAGGCGGGCCGTTTGAGCCGCGCCATGGTTTCGTTCTGTTTCAGTTTTACTATATTTTGACACTGATACATTCTAAAGTATAGCATACCCCGGCATTCTTCGCAATGTTTGCCGAAGGCAAAAGTTTTCCACATTCAGCAGGCTATACAATCGGTAATTCGGCTCAAATTTTTCCACATGTTGAAAACCCGGTTGAAAATGTTCAAAAATCAAGTTTGTACGCCCACTTTCCGGGTGGAATTCCACAGTTTCCACCGAGTTTTCAACTTCCCAGGTTCGACACGCAAACTTTCCGCCGTACTTTTTGTAAAATTCAAGTCGGAATTATGACAATTTTTTGAAGGGAGATCCAGTGGTTTTTGCCAGAATCTCCAACATCAAAATGCCCAATGTGAATTTGTGTTGAAAACGCCGCGGGAACCGCCTTGATTTTATCCTGTAATTGGGGTATACTACCCTTAGGTTCGTTAAAGGATGCGCAATCTTGTATCCAAAACGGCTTTTTCACCCCAAAATGATTTTGCGGAGGTAATGAATAATGTTGGTAAATGCAACCGAAATGCTGATCAAGGCACGCGATGGCCACTACGGTGTGCCCCAGTTCAACATCAACAATCTGGAGTGGACCAAGGCAGTCCTGACCGCCTGCGAGGAAATGAAGAGCCCCGTTATCCTGGGTGTCTCTGAGGGCGCAGGCAAATACATGACCGGCTTCAAGACCGTTGCCGCCATGGTCAGCTCCATGGTGGAGACCATGGGCATCACTGTTCCCGTTGCCCTGCACCTGGACCACGGCACCTACGAGGGCTGCAAGGCCTGCGTTGAGGCCGGCTTCTCCTCCATCATGTTCGACGGCAGCCACTACTCCATCGAGGAGAACGTGGAAAAGACCAAGGAGCTGGTCGCTCTGGCACACTCCAAGGGCCTGAGCATCGAGGCCGAGGTCGGCTCCATCGGCGGCGTTGAGGACGGCGTTGTGGGCGCTGGCGAGATCGCAGACCCCGCTGAGTGCGCAAAGATCACCGATCTGGGCATCGACTTCCTGGCTGCCGGCATCGGCAACATCCACGGCGTTTACCCCGCCAACTGGAAGGGCCTGGACTTTGAGGCTCTGGACCGCATCCACAAGGCTACCAACAACATTCCTCTGGTCCTGCACGGCGGCACCGGCATCCCCGACGAGATGATCCAGAAGGCCATCAGCCTGGGCGTTTCCAAGATCAACATCAACACCGAGTGCCAGCTGGTCTTTGCTGAGGCCACCCGCAAGTACATCGAGGCTGGCAAGGATCAGCAGGGCAAGGGCTTCGACCCCCGCAAGCTGCTGGCTCCCGGCGCAAAGGCCATCGAGGCCAAGTGCAAGGAGAAGATCGAGCTGTTCGGCTGCGCAGGCAAGGGCTAAGCTGAGGCTTGTATCGTAACCGGTACACCACCCAATAAAATATGCGTCCCCGCCGCACTGTTATGCACAGTGCAGCGGGGACGCTTTTTATTTTGAAATCCGGTAATGACCCACGATGTCGGTTCGTTTTTCCAGAATGTCCTGTTCGTAAGCTGTCTGCCATGGGTCATTGTGGTGAATGATATAAGGCACTCCGTTTTTATTTCGCCGGTCGGACACGATGCCGATATGTCTTTCAAAGATCACAATATCGCCGCCCTGCCATTCCTCTATTTCTGAGACATCTGTGGTCAGGGCAGCTGCTGTGTGTGCAAAAAACACCTTCAGGTTTCGTACCCGTCGGAAATCAATGTTTGCATCCGGTTCTTCCACCATATAATCCTGTGGCTGCTCCCGGATATCTGCGTCCACAAGCTCTTGTAGATTATATCCGGCATTCTTCAACGCATATGCAACTACATCGGTGCAAACGCCATAACCATCGTCAGGATAACCGGTCTCATAATAGCGACTTTTGTATTTTGGATGTGTGCTCACATAGGCCAGTGCACCGTTCAGAATATCCAACTGATCGTCTACGCCGTCATCATCCCGATCTACGCTGCTATGAAACTGCGATGTCCTGCCCCGATAATCGTCCTCCGGCCGGGTTGCCGTGGTACGCTGATAATGTGTCTGCACATAAAATACGATGCTGCAGAACAGTAAAAGCGCCAGTACCGCTATATAGCGCTTTGCTATATCCTTGCGGGTTCTGTCCGAACGCATATTCTCACCCTTTCCTGCTTTGAGGATACCAACTTTTTCCCTGTTCTGCAACCCCTTGGCATATATAGCGCAACAAAAAAGCCCTGAGACTTTCATCTCAGAGCTCTTTGTTAAGTCGGCGACTACCTATTTTCACAAGCCGTTTCCAGCTAACTATCTTCGGCACAAGTAAGCTTAACTTCTGTGTTCGGAATGGGAACAGGTGGAACCTTACCGTCATCGACACCGACCGATTTGACTGAATCAGTATAACACATTTCTGTGCTTCTGTCCAGTATTTCTTAGAAGGACGTGCCTTCAAAACTGAATAATCACTGCTAACATTTTTTCGTTGACTTAAAAGTCTCAAGCGAATTGTGGTCAAGCCCTCGACCTATTAGTACACGCTTGCTGAAT
>ONZX01001435.1_pt1 | contig 11853 bp, 10 predicted proteins | sample 1671831 | NCBI WGS metagenome assembly ONZX01 (sample SAMN06348197, study PRJEB24527) | human gut metagenome | reverse complement strand
CAGCAATGGCAGGCCTAGACAGATCGTCGTTTAATACAGAACCCGGCTTACGGTCCATCTCGTTTTCCATTTGGTGTATCCACAGGGGGTTGTTAGAACCCTTCTTTGCCCCACCGTCAGGCGCAGGGACAGAGAAGGTTGATAACAGCCCTCTTTTCGTTTTGGCCAGAGTGTGGTATACTATCCTCACCACGGGAGCACAGTTGTTCGCCGTGGGCAAACAAGAGAGACAGGATGTGAAATCCTCCGATGAAAGATGGTTTTTTGAAAGCAGCAGCCCTCTCGCCCGCGCTTCGGGTGGCGGACTGCGCCTACAACACCCGGCAGATCCTCACGGAGCTGCGTGCCGCCGCTGCCCGCGGCGTGAAGCTGGCCGTGTTCCCTGAGTTCTGCCTGACCGGCTATACCTGCGGCGACCTGTTTTTGCAGCGCACCCTGCAGCAGGGAGCCCTGACCGGCCTGCAGGAGCTGCTGGATGCCAGCCGGGAGCTGGACACCGTGGCCCTTGTGGGCCTGCCCCTGATGGTGCGGGGCAAGCTGTACAACTGCGCTGCCGTGCTCTGCCGCGGGCAGCTGCTGGGTCTGGTTCCCAAAACGTACCTGCCCAACTACGGCGAGTTCTATGAAAAGCGGCAGTTCACCCCCGGCTCCACCGAAGTGGAGTGGGTGAATGTCTGCGGGCAGGATGTCCCCTTCGGCACCTCCCTGCTCTTCCGCTGCCGTCAGATGCCCAGCTTTGTGCTGGGCGTGGAGCTCTGCGAGGACCTGTGGAGTGCCCTGCCGCCCTCCACCTTCCACGCACTGGCAGGCGCTACCGTCATCGCCAACCTTTCGGCCAGCGATGAAACGGTAGGCAAGGCCGAGTACCGCCGGGCACTGGTGGAGAATCAGTCTGCCCGCCTGCTCTGCGGCTACCTGTACGCCTCGGCTGGCCACGGTGAGAGCACCCAGGATATGGTGTTCGCAGGCCACGACCTGATCGCCGAGAACGGCACCCTGCTGGCTGAAGTGAAACCCTTTGCGGACGGTCTTGCCGAGACGGAGCTGGACTGCCAGCGGATGGAATCGGAGCGGGCGCGCAACACCAGCTTTGAGCCCAGCACCGAGGGCTACCAGACCGTGGAGTTCGACCTGGCCCTGACCGACACCGTGCTGACCCGCTGGGTAGACCCCACTCCCTTTATTCCCCACAATGAACAGCTGCGTGCCGAGCGCTGTGAGCTGATTTTGAAGATGCAGGCCGATGGCCTGGCCAAGCGGCTTGAGCACGCCCGCGCCAAAACAGCCGTCATCGGCATTTCGGGCGGTCTTGACAGCTGCCTTGCCCTGCTGGTGGCTGTCCGCGCCATGAAACAGCTGGGCCGCCCCACCACCGATGTGCTGGCCGTGACCATGCCCTGCTTTGGCACCACCAAGCGCACCCGCAGCAATGCGGAGATCCTCTGTGACGAGCTGCACGTCAGCTTTACCGAGATCGACATTGCCGCCACGGTGCACAGCCACTTCCGGGACATCGGCCAGGACGAGAGCGTGCTGGACGTGACCTACGAGAACGGCCAGGCCCGCGTGCGCACCCTGGAGCTGATGGACACTGCCAACCGCACCGGCGGCCTGGTGGTGGGCACCGGCGACCTTTCCGAGCTGGCCCTGGGCTGGGCCACCTACAACGGCGACCACATGAGCATGTACGGCGTGAACGCAGGCGTACCCAAAACGCTGGTGCGCCACCTTGTCCGGTACGAAGCCGACATCGCCGCCACCCCGGCCCTGAAAGAGGTGCTGCTGGACATCCTCGACACCCCTGTGTCCCCCGAGCTGCTGCCCGCCAAGGACAACGGCGAGATCACACAGCGCACCGAGGATCTGGTGGGCCCCTATGAACTGCACGACTTCTACCTTTATTATGTGCTCCGCTTCGGCTTTGGCCCGGCAAAGATCTTCCGGCTGGCCAGGGCAGCCTTTGCGGGCCGGGAGGAATACCCGGACGCGGTGCTTTACAAGTGGCTGCGCAACTTCTACTGGCGGTTCTTTGCCCAGCAGTTCAAACGCAGCTGCCTGCCCGACGGCCCCAAGATCGGCAGCGTGACCCTCTCGCCGCGCGGGGACTGGCGGATGCCCAGCGATGCCTGCGCCGCCCTGTGGCTGGCCGAGCTGGAACAGCTGTTCCCCCAGAAGGATGCCTGAGCCATGAAGCAGAAAAAAAATCTCTGGGTCAATTTACTGTTTGCCGCTGTTGTTCTGGTGATCGCGGGGGTGCTTTTTTACCTCCGCAGTGCCGGGCAGAGCGGCAGCACCCTGGGCGCGGAGCTGATCTACGGCGATGCGAACACGGTGCAGAAGATCTCTCTGGACAAGGATGCCGTCTATGACATCGACACCGGCTATCTGACGGTGCACATCGAGGTCAAGGACGGCGCGGCACGGTTCATTGATTCCCCCTGCCCTGACCACATCTGCGAAAGCTTTGGCTGGATCTCGCAGGAGGATCAGACGGCCACCTGCCTGCCGGCACGGGCCGTTCTGACCATCGTGCCCCTTGCCTGAGGACATGTCAAAAAGGAGAATTCCTATGTTTGATGAAACTTCCCGTTCCCATATGGACGATGACAGCACCCGGCATATCCACCGGGGCCACCGCCCGCCGGAAGAAAAAACCGTGGAGGTGGACAGCGCGGCCTTTTTTGCGCCGGAAACTGCCGCTCCCACCCCGCCGCCTGCACCGCCCAAGCCGCCGAAGCATACCGGCGGGCCTGCCCCGGAGTCAAAGCCCCCCCGCCGCAGGCCGGATGCGGATACAGGCGCGGCCAACCCGAAACGAGGTACTGTTTTGCTGATTGTACAAGCCATTCTGAGCATTGCGGCCTTCTTCCAGCTCTGGCGCACCCAGATGCTGCCCGCGCTGTATCTGGTCATCATTGCGGCGCTGCTGGTGCTGTTCTGGCTGCTGGTCAAGCGCTGCCAGGAGTACAGCGCCCCCCGCAAGGTATCCCGGGTGTTCTCGGTGTTCCTGTGCGCCTTTCTGGCACTGGGCTGTGTCTGGGCGCAGCAGGGCCTGAGTGCACTGGATAACGTGACATCCGGCCTTGTCACCGGAACCGAGGCCAACAAGATCACCAAGGAGCCTTTTGTGGTCTACCTGAGCGGTGTGGACAACCGCGGCGAACTGACCGAAAAGGCCCGCAGCGATGTGAACATTCTCGCCGTGGTCAACCCCTCCACCAAACAGGTGGCGCTCATCAACACCCCCCGTGATTACTACGTTGATCTGGCGGGTACCAACAGCAAGGACAAGCTGACCCATGCCGGTCTGTACGGCGTGGAGACCAGCATGGCAACCCTGGGCAACCTGTACGGGGTTAATGTGGACCAATACCTCCGCATCAACTTTGCGGGCTTCATCAGCATCATTGATGCCGTGGGCGGCGTGGATGTCTACTCCGATCAGGCGTTCACCTCGGTGGGCAGCCCCGGCTACTATGACCCCACCACCTTTGCCGAGGGCTGGAACCATCTGGACGGCAAGAGCGCTCTGGCCTTTGCCCGTGAACGCCATGCCTTTGCCTCCGGCGATATCCAGCGCGGCATCAACCAGATGAAAGTCATCGATGCCATGATGAACAAGATCAAATCCCCCACCGTGCTGATGAGCTTCTCCAAGCTGATGGATGCTGTGTCCGACTGCTTTGTGACCAGCCTTTCTCAGGAGCAGATCTCCGCGCTGGTGCGGATGCAGCTGGCAAGCCTGTCTGACTGGGACATCCAGAGCTATACCGTGACCGGCACCGGCGGCAAGAGCTCCCAGTGCTACTCCGCAAAGGGCCAGAGCCTCTATGTGATGAAGCCGGATGAGAACTCCGTCAGCCAGGCCAAGGAACTGATCGCATCCGTTCTGGGCGGTGAGGGCACCGTGAGCGATACCCAGCAGACCCCCGAAAAGACCGAGGTATTCACCCCCACGGCTGACCCCAACGCGGGCACCTCTGTGGAGGAATCGCCCGACAGCGTCATTGTGGAGGAACCTGCCGAAAGCGTGCCTGCGGAACAGCCCGCCGATGAGCAGCCCGCAGAACCCACCCCCGAAGCGCCTGCCGAGAGCGAGGCTTCCACTGAAGCACCTGCTGAGAGTGAAGCCAGCAGTGGATCCACCAGCGGAGCAGAAACACCTTCTATCTCTCTGCCCACGCAGGAGCAGGTGGAATCTGCCGCCAACTCCCTGCATCAGGCCGCTTCCACCGTGCTGGATGCTCTGTTCGGTTCCAGCAGCAGCGGAGAATAAAACAGGATAAAACAGCACAAGCCCCGGGCCTTGCAAAAGGTCCGGGGCTTGTTGTCTGCTGATCTTACAGGGAAGCGCGATTACTCAGCGTCGCCCAGCTCAAAGGTCTTGACAGAGACAGTGCCGTTGCGGCCAGCCTTGTCGGTGCGCAGATACTGGCGGGTGGTCTCGCCGTTGCTGGTCACGTCAGCAACATAGATCTGCTCGGCCTCGGCCTCGATGGGGAACTCCTCGGCCATGCCCTTCATGGGCAGAGCGCTCAGGTCTGCATAAGCGTCCTTCACCTTCCACAGCTTCATGGTGTCGCCGTTGGACAGGGTGAACTCGCCGTAGCAGTCAGCGGAGTAGGTGGTGCCGTTCACATCCAGATCCTCGGTGCTGACAACGCTGGCGGCAGCGGCCTCGCTCTCGGCAGCTTCGCTGGAAGCGGCCACAGAGGAAGCAGCCTCGCTGGAAGCAGCGGAGGATGCGGTGGAGGATGCACTATTGGAACAGCCAGTCATGGCAACAGCCAGCACAGCAGCGGTCAGTGCCAGACCCAGAGTACGATTGATTCTCATGTGATAGTCTCCTTCTATTCTGAAACCATATCAATTCCTGCGCCCGGCGTAAACTTTGTACGCACCGGGCGTGCATGTGCTAGTCTACCACAACTGACTATATTGTTCAAGACTTTACACAAAAAATAGCCCTCTCGGTCACGCTGTCGCATGACTGAGAGGGCCGATATTACTTCAGGATCTCCTGCAGCACGCTGTGGCCGTCCAGACTGGAAGCATCCACGCCCAGATATTCACACACGGTCTGTGCAATGGTGCCAAAGCAGAGCCGGGTGCCCAAATCCACACCGGGCTTCACGCCCTTGCCGCAGACCAGATACGGCACATACTCGCGGGTATGGTCGGTGGTCTTGGTGTAGGAGGGGTCACAACCGTGGTCGGCAGTGATCATCAGCAGGTCACCCTCCCGCATCCCGGGGATGAAGTCGGCCAGGAAGCGGTCAAACTCGGTGGCGGCGGCGGCATAGCCGGGCACGTCGCGGCGGTGGCCGTAGAGCATATCAAAATCCACCAGATTCACAAAGGCCAGGCCCTCGAAATCCCGGGTCTGCAATGCCTTGGTGAAGGCGATGCCATTGGTGTTGCCGGTAGTCTTGATCTTTTCGGTCACGCCCTGCCCGTCAAAGATATCAAAGATCTTGCCCACGGCGATGACATCCCTGCCGGCCTCCTTCAGCAGGTCGAGCATGGTGGCACGGGGCGGCTTCAGGCTCAGGTCGTGGCGGTTGGTGGTACGGTAGAAGGTCTCGGCGCTGCTGCCCAGGAAGGGCCGGGCGATGACACGGCCCACGCCGTACGCGCCCTTCAGCATCTCACGGGCGATCTCGCAGTAGCGGTAGAGCTCGTGCACGGGCACCAGCTCCTCGTGGGCAGCCACCTGGAACACGCTGTCGGCGCTGGTGTAGACAATGAGGGCATTTTCCTTCATGGCCTGCTCACCGTAGTCCTTCAGCACCTCGGTGCCGGAATAGGGCAGATTGCAGAGGACTTTGTGGCCGGTTTTTGCCTCAAACTCCTGAATGAGCTCCTCCGGGAAGCCGTTGGGGAAGGTGGGCAGCGGGTTCGGGCTGACCACACCGGCGATCTCCCAGTGGCCGATGGTGGTATCCTTGCCCATGCTCTGCTCCTGCAGGCGGGCAAAGGCACCGGCAGGCGCGTCGGTCTTTTCGCCCGCAGTCACACCGTCAATGTTGAACAGGCCCAGCTTTTTCAGGTTGGGGCAGTTGAAATTGGGATGCCCTGCAATGGCCCCCAGCGTGTTGGTGCCCTCGTCGCCAAAGGCGGCTGCATCCGGCTCCGCGCCGATGCCAAAGCTGTCCAGCACGATCAAAAATACACGCTTTTCCATATGTTTTCACTCCATTTTCCTCCGGGCTGCCCCGGAACAGTCGCACTTTTGCTTACCCTCATTATAAGCAAATCCCGCCGGTTATGCAAGCGCTTTGTGGTGGAAAGTTTTTTGTTCAAACCTGATGAAATCTTAGCAGTTTCTTTGCAAAGATTTTTCTTGCGCTATTGTATCCAAGAGCTTATAATGTATAGTGGTATGGTTTGTTGAAACAGCCATATTGGCGTATACTGCCGCCGCGGGCGCAAAGCAATCACTGCCCGCCAGAGAGCAGCCAGCTTGGGCTGCTGCGTCAAGATATATAGCGTGAACGTTGGAGGTATTTTATGAGAAAAACGAAGATCATCTGCACCCTGGGCCCTTCTACCGATAAGGGCGATGTCCTGCGCGACCTGATCGCAAACGGCATGAACGTGGCCCGTTTCAACTTCTCCCACGGTTCCTACGAGGAGCACGGCGGCCGTCTGGCAAAGCTGAAGGCGCTGCGTGAGGAGCTGGGCAAGCCCGTTGCCGCCCTGCTGGACACCAAGGGCCCCGAGATCCGTCTGAAGGAGTTCAAGAACGGTGTGGAGATGCTGGAAGCAGGCCAGACCTTTACCCTGACCACCCGCGAGGTGGAGGGCACCAAGGAGATCTGCTCCGTCACTTACAAGGATCTGCCCCAGGACGTGCAGCCCGGCGGCACCATCATGCTGGACGACGGCCTGATCATGCTGCACATTGAGCAGGTCACCGACACCGACATCATCTGCACCGTGCTGAACAGCGGCAAGATCAAGACCAAAAAGGGTGTCAATGTGCCCGGCGTGCATCTGTCCATGCCCTACCTGAGCCAGAAAGACCGCGAGGACATCATCTTTGGCGTGCAGAACGGCTTTGACTTCATCGCTGCTTCCTTTGTGCGCACCGCACAGGATGTGTACGACATCCGCAACCTGCTGAATGAGTACGATTCCAACATCCGTATCATTGCCAAAATCGAGAACCGCGAGGGTGTGAACAACATCGACAGCATCCTCTCCGCAGCCGATGCCGTCATGGTGGCCCGTGGTGACCTGGGCGTTGAGATCGACTTCACCGAGCTGCCCGGCATCCAGAAGGACATCATCGACCGCTCCTTCTCCTTCGGCAAGCCCATCGTCACTGCCACCCAGATGCTGGACAGCATGATGGTCAACCCCCGCCCCACCCGTGCCGAGATCTCCGACGTGGCAAATGCCATCTACGATGGCACCTCCGCCATCATGCTGTCTGGTGAGACCGCTGCCGGTGACTACCCCGTGGAGGCCCTCAAGACCATGTCCGCCATTGCAGAGCGCACCGAGAACGAGGAGCACTACCGCCCCCAGCGCCACGCCGAGATCCAGATCAGCGTCAGCGATGCAACCGCTCATGCTGCCTGCCTGACCGCCAAGGACGTGAACGCTGCCGCCATCGTCACCGTGTCCGAATCCGGCAACACCGCCCGCCTGCTGAGCAAGTACCGCCCCAAGCAGCCCATCATTGCCTGCGTCATGGACGAGCAGGTGCAGCGTCAGCTCTCCCTGAGCTGGGGCATCACTTCCCTGCTGATGGGCCCCGCCCACAGCACCGATGAGCTGATCGAGATGTCCACCGCTCTGGCCGAGAAGAACGGCTACCTGCACAACGGCGAGCTGACCGTTGTGACCGCAGGCGTGCCCGTGGGCGTTTCCGGCACCACCAACATGATCAAGATCCACATGGTGGGCAACTGCCTGGCCACCGGTGTGGGCGTCGGCCCGGAGAACGCCGAGGTGTCCAACGCCACTGGCAAGGCCTGCGTGTGCCGCACCCTGGACGAGGTGCATGCCAAGTTCAAGCCCGGCATGGTGCTGGTGGTGCCTTCCACCAGCAACGAGATGCTGAACTATGTGCGCGACGCCGCCGCTCTGGTGGTGGAGGAGCCCGGCCTGAACAGCCATGCCGCCATTGCCGGCAAGGCTCTGCTCAAGCCCACCGTCGTGGGTGCCGTGGGTGCCACCTCTCACATCCGTGACGGCCTGATGATCGCTGTGGACTGCGCACACGGCAGCGTGCAGAGCCTGCAGGCCTGAGAAAGAGGGCGACACAATGGAACGCATTGCGAGCTTCTGTGTTGACCATACCAAGCTGGACCGGGGCATGTACCTGAGCCGTCAGGACGGCGACGTGCTCACTTGGGACATCCGCATGAAGAAGCCCAACCAGGGCGATTACTTGTCCACGGCCGCTGCCCACACGCTGGAGCACCTGTTTGCCACCTACGCACGCAATAGTGCCTTCCAGGATGGTGTGATCTATGTGGGCCCCATGGGCTGCCGCACCGGCTTTTACCTGCTGACCCGCGGCCTGACCCCTGCGCAGGCTTTGGAGCTGACCGTGGAGTCCTTCCGCTTTATGGCCGCCTTTGAGGGTGCCGTGCCCGGTGCCAGCGAAGTGGAGTGCGGCAACTACCGCGACATGGATCTGCCTGCCGCCAAGGCCGAGGCTGCTGCCATGCTGCCGGTTCTGGAAGCCCTGACCGCTGACCGTCTGCACTACTGAGCCTCTGTGCCGGAACTCTAGACAAACAACAAAACCCGGAACTTCCTGTCGGACAGGAAGTTCCGGGTTTTTGGTTTTGTTCGGTTTATTCGTCCGGGTCGCCGCGCTCGGGCATGGTGCGCAGCTCCCGCACCAGCATGGCACGCAGCTGGTACTGATGCTGCTCGGACGCAAGGTCGGCTCCGGCATGCAGCTCCACCTCCGGTGCCCGCCCATCGTCCGTGTACAGCGGCACCGTGACCACGGCCTGGGTGCCCTTTTCCGGGGCACACTCCACGCTCAGCCCCCAGCCCATGCGGCGGCAGCACTCGCGGCAAAGCAGCAGCCCCAGCTGAGCCCCGCCCAGAAAGCTGCGCCGGTTTTCCAGCCAGGCTTCCTGGCTGCCCTCCGGCAGACCGCAGCCATTGTCCCGCACCGTCAGCTGCCACATGGTCTCGCTACGGCGCAGCAGGATCCTCACCGTGCCGCCCTCGCGGCAGGCCCGCAGGGCGTTGGACAGCAGATGCAGACACAGCAGCTCCACATCATCCCGGTCAGCCAGCACACGGCAGGTCGTCCAGCCGCCGTAGTCCAGCTCCAGGGTGACTCCCAGCTGCGCACGCACCATGTCGGCCTGGGCCGCCACCTGCTGCAGCAGCTCGCACAGATCCAGCGGGTAAAGCTTAGGCGGCTGCCCGGCACGCAGAAATTCCAGCGCAGACAACAGTTCGTTGATGGTCCGTTCCAGCTTGGCCGTGGCCGCGCTGATGTCGCTGACTGCCTGCAGGGACTGGGCGTCTGCCCCCACGCGGGCCAGATGCTGCTCCAGATACTCGCAGTTGCGCCCGATCAGCCCCAGCGAATGGAAGCAGGCATCCTCCACCGCCTGCTGCGGGATGGCCTGCGCCGTCAGCTCCTGCGCTGTATTCTGCTGTGCCTGCTCCATTGCTACCGCCTCCAAGACCGTGTGCGTTATTCCCTGCTCTTCTGCTGGATGAGATACCGTTTGACTGCATAGATCAGCTTGCCCGTAGTGGGCTTTTCCGCTTCAAAGCCGCTTTCAGCCTTGAACTGCGTCCAGCCCTCGGCCGGTTTTGCTTCCAGCTGGTCGATCATGCGCCGGATGCCGCTGTCCACGGCCGAGACCGAAACACCGTACTGCTCACTGACCGCCTGCAGGATCTCCTTGCGGATGGCCAGCTTCTGCGAGGTGCCGTAGACCACGCCCACCGCACTGGTCAGATAGCTGCAATTGATGTCCGGGATGCGGATGCCCCAGCTGTGGTACAGCTGCTGGCACTGCTGCTCGGTGCGCTGCCACTGCTGGCCCGGCATCCGGTACAGCTCCCGCAGCAGGTTCTTGAGCTCCATGCGCTCCACGCAGCAACAGCTGCCGGAGTCCTCCATGCGCAGTGCCGAGCTGTTCTTGCGTCGGCCCTCGTCGAACAGCATCAGCAGCGGCTTGTGCTCCAGCTTGCGCAGTTCCATCATGAACTCGATGCTGCTCATATCCTCCATCTGGCTGCACAGCACCACGATGTCAAAATTGTGGCCCTGCTGCAGCTCCTGCAGCAGTTTGTGTCCGTTCAGAAAGCAGGTACAGGCCAGCACTGGGTTCTGTTCTTCCAGATAGTTTTTCTGTACCCGAAGCTCCTTGCGGTCATAGCTTGCAAGGGCGACCTGCAGCACATCTGCCGTCCGCTCATTGTCCACGCCACGCGCCGCCTTCCTGTTCGGTCTGCTGTGCCGCATCCAGCTCTGCCACCACGTCCTGCCAGATCTCCGGCTGAACGCCATTCTCACACAGATATTGCAAAACACGGTAGCCAAACTCCGGTGCAACGGCCATATACTTGCTGTCCATGCGCTGGCTGCTGCCGGTACGGCAAAGCGTCAGGCGACAGCCGGTTTCGCCGTCCGGGTCAAGGGAGTAAACCAGCGTATATGCCTGCTGCAACCCGGCGATGGCAGAAAACTGCCGGACCATGGGTGAAAACGTACGTTCCATAGAAATTCCTCCTTGCTACAAGGCATTGCGACGTTTTTAATGCATTTCCTTGTTTTTCCTTTTTTATTGTATGGAGCAGGAAGGAACCATTCAACCCCGAAAAAGTGTCTAAAAGTGTCAGGCTGTTTTTCTGTTCAATTTTGCGTCGTGTTGTTTTGCTTTCCGACGTTTTTACAATCACGCTGCCTGTGCCGCACCGTATTTTCATCGTTCCGGATGGTTTGCACGGCTTTTTTCAGTACCCTTACAATAACACGAACGCCGCAGGATTGCAACCCCTGCCGCCGGGTTGGGAAATTTTTCCTCTCTGACCCGGCCAGAACAGAGAATTTCTACTTCCGCTTCCGGAAACACTTTCTTTTCCATACACAGTTTTTTCATATAGATTTGCTAAAATCATATCGATTCTTCTGTGCAGTCTGCGCGCCTTTTGGCCCGCAGCGGCACAGCTGTCCGTTTCTCACCTCTCCGGCCCCGGCCGGAACCTTTTCCCCAGAAAGGCACACACATGCTACAAATCAAACAGATCTGCAAACAGTACAAGACCGGCGATCTCGTGCAGAATGCGCTGAACAATGTCAGCCTGAACCTGCGTGATAACGAATTCGTCGCCATCCTCGGCCCCAGCGGCTCCGGCAAAACCACCCTGCTGAACATTATCGGCGGTCTGGACCGGTATGACAGCGGCGATTTGATCATCAACGGCATCTCCACCAAAAAGTACACCGACCGCGACTGGGACTCCTACCGCAACCACACCATCGGCTTTGTGTTCCAGAGCTACAACCTCATCCCCCACCAGACCGTGCTGGCCAACGTGGAGCTGGCCCTTACCATCTCCGGCATTTCCGGGGCCGAGCGCCGCCGCCGCGCCACCGAGGCACTGGAGGAAGTGGGTCTGGGCAACCAGCTGCACAAGCATCCCAGCGAGATGTCCGGCGGCCAGATGCAGCGTGTGGCCATTGCCCGTGCACTGGTGAATAACCCCGACATCCTGCTGGCCGACGAGCCCACCGGTGCACTGGACAGTGAAACCAGCATCCAGGTCATGGAGCTGCTCAAGGAGGTGGCCCGGGACCGTCTGGTGGTCATGGTCACCCACAACCCGGAGCTGGCCGAGCGCTACGCCACCCGCATC
>ONZX01001429.1_pt1 | contig 11891 bp, 6 predicted proteins | sample 1671831 | NCBI WGS metagenome assembly ONZX01 (sample SAMN06348197, study PRJEB24527) | human gut metagenome | reverse complement strand
ATCGGAACCTCCCACATCGGTATCCTGGGCAGCGGCGAGAACATCGCCAGCCGCACCCCGACGCTTTCCCCGGCGGTCCTGCCGGGCACGATCCCGGCCATGAGGAACCTGGTCTTCCTCTCGACCTCAGTGTGCAGGTCGCATCCGGCGCCGATCACGCCGTCGGCCTCCCAATGGCCGAAACCGCTGCGGTCGCCGGCCTCCGGCGGACGCTCGGAGATGGGAACCCGTCCGGGAATCGGGAAACGCGACGTCCTCCCGCCGCCACGCCTGCGACGCCTCCCGTGGCCGCGTGGAAGGCAGCGCGCCCGGCGTTCACGGCGATGGCGGTCGGCGCGTTGAACACCATGATGCTCACCCGCGTGCAGGTGCGATTCGGACGATACCTGTCCCGCCGATACATGACCGGCGTGCTCGATCGGGAGTTCCCGTTCTTCGTGAACCGTTCCAGTGGTGACCTGATCTACCGCGCGAACCTGGTCATGGTCGTCGAACAGATCGTGACCGGCAGTCTGCCGTCGACGGTCGTGTCGATGGTGTTCCTCGTGGTCTACCTGATCATGATGATCGCCTATTCAGCGCCATTGACGATGCTGACCCTGACGGTGTGCGCGGCGGTGCTCGTCGTATCCGTCATTTATTCCCTGCGCAACAGGACGCTGGTCGAGCGTGCGACCGTCGCGCAGGCTGACGTGCAACGCGCCTTCATCGAAACCTTCTCCGGCATCGTCGGCGTCATCAGCCAGATCATGGCGTTCGCCACCTATATGCGCAAGATTTGCGAGATGATTCCCGCCGGTGAAGGCGACAAGATCGCCATCGTCGGCCCCACTGGCTCGGGCAAAAGCACGCTGCTGAAACTGCTCGCCGGACTCATCGAACCCGTCTGTGGCACGGTGACCATCAACGACGGCGGATGCCGGATTTACGACGCGGACAGCCGATGGAAGGCCGACAGGCTGGCGTATGTGCATCAGGAATCCACGGTGTTCAACGAAACCTTGCGCGACAATATCACGCTGCACCGTCCGTGGCTGACGGATGACGACATCGTCAGGGCGTGCGAGGTTGCCGGCATCAACGAGGGGATGATGGATCCGGTCGTCGGAAGACCGGACTTCCTACTTATGGACGAACCCACCAGTGCTCTGGACAACGATACCGAGCGACATGTCATGACGGCGTTGCTCGACTCCGACAATGCGTGCATCGTCGTGGCGCACAGACTCGCATCGATTCGGGATTTCGACCGCATCCATGTCATGGATCATGGGCAGATCGTCGAATCCGGTACGCATGACGAACTGCTGCAGGCCGGCGGATTGTATTCGCGGCTGTACCGGCAGGAGTGAGTGTCCCCTTACACCCTTACGCCTTTAAACCCTTACCCTTTACACCTTATCCCTTACACCCTCGGCTCATGAGGCCCCCCGGATTCAATTTGTAAGCGCAACGCTTGTGTTCGGGCTGGCTGCCTTCGATTGTAGCTTGGCGATCTCCTCGTCCCATACCTCGTTGGGCGTTTTGTAGCCGAGGAGCTTCATGGGGGTGTCGTTGATCTCCCCGACGATCGCGTCGAGGTCCTCCTGGGCCAAGTCCTCGAACCCGGTTCCTTTGGGCAGATAGCGGCGGATCCTGCCGTTCCTGTTCTCGTTGCTGCCACGCTGCCAGGAACTGTACGGGTCGGCGAAGTACGTGAGCATGCCCAGCGCCTCGTCCACCAGCATGTGCAGGCTCGCCTCCGTGCCGTTGTCCCACGTGCGGTCGACGCGCGCGGCCGGCGGGATGTCCTTGAAGATCTCGTATTCGGCCCTGGCCGTGGCGGACGCGCTCTTGTCGTCGACGAGCCGGGCGAACAGCCTGCGGCTCCTGCGCTCCACCTGCGTGTTCATGCAGCGCCTCGACGGCGCGGCGCCGACCACCGTGTCCGACTCGAAATGGCCGAACCCCTTCCTGGATCCGACCGCCTCGGGCCGGTCCGCGATGGGCACGCGCATCGGGATGCGCGGCCCTTTCGCCTTCCTGCCCTTTTTCCTCGTCCGGCGTTTCCTGCCGCGCGCCAGGTACTGGCGCAGGTCCAGCGCCCGCTGCGGCTTGGCGTAGATCCACTGGCAGAGGCACTCGTGGCTGATCCGCATCGACGGGTCGCCGGCGTACTGGGCCTTCAACCGTCCCTCGATCAGTTCCGGGCTCCACCCCCTGCGCAGCGAGTCCAGCACCCAGGCGCGAAGCCGGTCCGAGTCCATGCGACGCGGCTTGCGGGATCCGCGCCGGCGCAGGTCCGCCTTCCTCTGCGCGGCCAGCGCCGAATAGAACGGACCCGAGGTCCACGGCCCGGTCTTCAGCCGTTTCGGCCGGTAGGGACGGTACGACCCGTTCTCGTTGGACGCGAACCACAGGCCGCGCCTCAGCTCGCGTGACACCGTGGACTTGTCCCGACCGATTTCCTCCGCGATCTTCCGGACGCTCAGATGCTGTTCGCAATGCAGCTTCTCGATCAGGATCCTCTCCTCGGACGACAGGTGCGAATACTGTTGACCCATGAGTGCAACACCTTCTTAAGTTAGAAACTTCGAACACTTCCAACCCTAGACAAGGTGTTGCACTTCTATTTAGAACCCGGGGCGTAAACACGATTGCCTTCAAAGAAGATGGTCGTGACTGTGCTGGAATCAATGTTCGGTGCTATGAAGCGAAGCGTTGGTTGTGTGTCTAAGCTGGCCGCATTGTTGAATGAGTCTCAACTTCGGGGTGTCGTTTTATCGGCTGTGATGTTATTGTGGCGCGACACGCCAGCTTTATAGGCGATGAGTGGTGGCATCAGATGAGTTCGCTTGTACGTCTCCATTCTTTGTTGAAATATGTTATGCAAAGTGTGTAATTGGCATATGAAACTGTCATATTTGATGTGTTGCGTTGCGTTTATGTGAACTTATTTTCATTGTGCATATCGTTATCAATTTGTTATCAAGGACGATCGCGAGTGAAATGCGCTCATTTATATAATGGCTGTTGCATGGCTGCCCTTGAGGGACGTTCCTCTGGCATGGCTTTGCAATGAGCCGCGATGTGGTCGTAACCAACGTGGGATTCGATTGTGCGGCGAAGAAAAAATGATGGGGGGGGGAGTCGCCCTCCATCATTCAGGAAAGGGAACTGAATGGTTTATAACATTCACATATTGCAAACAAGGAAAACCGGTCGTGTGGTTGCTGCTGCGGCTGCATCCGTGCTGTGTTGCATGGGGGCTGTATTTCCAGCGACTATCGGAGTGACTGCGGCGTCGGCCGATGAACCCGTCGAATTGGTCGTCAACGGCGGATTCGAAGACGATCTTAATGGTTGGAAGTCTGGAACGGTGTGGAATAGCTCCGCATCGTCCATTGCCGTCACTGCGGATGATGCGCATGGTGGCAGTGGCGCCTTGAGCGTTACTGATCGTACATCCTCTGATGCTGGTGCAATCCAGTCTCTTGATGGCAAGGTGGAAAAAGGACAGACATATACCGGAAGTATGTGGGTCAAGGCCACGGAAGACGGTGAATTCAATATCACTGTTTGTTCGGGTAATGGTTCCGGATGTGACCAGATTGCGACCGGAACGGCGAAAGCGGGTGAGTGGACACAAATTTCAGGTACTGGAACGTTAGGTGGTAGTGGTGATTTCACCAGTCCCTCGCTGGTGATTGAAAACAAGTATGGCACGAGCAATGCCGACTTCATTGTCGACGACATTTCCGTAACCGGTTCGGATTCTGGTTCCTCATTCGTGCCGCCGACTACGGGTACGGCAACGGCAGCCAAGGCTTTCGGCGACTATTCAAACCCGATTATCGATTATTGGTATGGCGCCGATCCGTGGGCTATGGAATACAACGGACGCGTATATATCTACACTACGGGTGATGGCACTTCTGTGAATGCTGATGGCTCGTTGAATTATGACTATGAATATGACAGTACTGGGCAGATCAAGGACAATTCGTTCTCTCAAGTAAAGACCATCAATGTTCTGTCCAGTGATGACATGATCAATTGGCGTAATGAGGGTTACATTCGTGTGGCTGGAGAACAGGGGGTGGCCACCTGGGCCAGCAATTCCTGGGCTCCTGCCGTCGCTCATAAGACCATCAACGGTAAAGAGAAGTTCTTCCTGTATTTCGCCAATGGCGGCAGCGGTATCGGTGTGCTGACCTCGGATTCTCCTGTTGGTCCGTGGAAGGACGAAACCGGTGAGCTGTTGATTAAGGGCGGTACTCCTGAATCCGCTGGTGTGGTCTGGCTGTTTGATCCCGCGGTGTTCGTGGATGATGACGGGCAGGGCTACCTGTATTACGGAGGTGGTGTTCCGACAGGCGAGGAAGAACATCCGAACACGGCTCGCGTTATTAAACTGTCCGATGACATGCTGCATACCGAAGGTGAGGCTCAGGCCATAGACGCACCTGCCATGTTTGAGGACTCCGGGATTGCCAAGATAGGTGGTACTTATTACTACTCGTATTGCACTAATTTCAGCCATGACAACGTAATTGATGGTAACACGGTCGGTTACGGCAATATCGCGTATATGACTTCAGACAACCCGATGGGGCCGTTCACTTATCAGGGTGAGATTCTGAAGAATCCGAGCACGTATTTCGGTGTTGGCGGCAACAATCATCACGCGATGGTTCAACTTGGCGACCAGTGGTATATGACCTACCATGCGCAAACGGTGGCAAAGGAATTGATGAACGGCGGTAATCTTGACGCGGCGCATGGCTACCGAAATACTCATCTCGATCCGATTACGGTTAACGAGGATGGTTCCATTGCCGATATTGCAATGACATATGAGGGTCTCTCTTCGGTGAAGAATCTGGACGCGTATCAAGATGGAGGCATTCCAGCTTCCACCATTGCATGGGATTCCGGCATTCAGAACGCATATGACCTGACTTCTGGTGTGCGCGTGGTCGATATGACTACAGACAATTCCGAAGGTCAGAAGCTCAGCAATATTAATAATGGTGAGTGGACGTCTTTGGCGAATGTCGATTTCGGGAATAACGGCGCCTCTTCGCTGACTGTGACTGCAGCTGGCAAAGCCGGAGGCATCCTTGAGATTCGTCTTGATGATCCGGATTCCGAACCTGTGGCTTCTATTTCGATTCCTGCCGGTGATGGATCCGAGTACGCCGATTACACGACCACCCTTGAGGGTGTGACAGGGGTGCATCATGTGGTGTTCTCCTTCAAATCCGATGGTGGTGCGAATGCTCAGGATGAGCTGTACGACATCACTACGTACACTTTCACGGAGTCGCAGGATGAAACTCCTTCGACTCCGGTGGACAAGTCTGATTTGCAGAGCGCAGTGAATGAGAATTCCGGCCTGAACGCTTCCGATTACACGGAAGAGAGCTGGAAGGTGTTTGCTGACGCATTGCAGAAGGCTCAGGCGGTATTGCAGGATGAATCCGCTACTGAACAGCAGGTTCAAGATGCGCTTGCTGCATTGAATAGTGCACGTGCCGGTCTGAAGCTGGCTGATGATTCCACTGATGGCGTGGATTTGGCACAAACCGGTTCCTCTGTCTTGCCTGGTGCTGTGATTGTCGCTTGCTTGGCTCTCACTGGTGTGATCGTAGCGCGAGTGCGTCGCGAGATGCGCTAGTTACCTCTTGGTAATGCGGTCATCCCGTAGCGGCAGCCTCGGGATGACCGCACATGAAACCTAGAACTGGTACTTGTTCAAGCGTAAGTTTTGGCAGTGGTAATGTCCATCACTTATCCATATGCGGGAATGTCTTATCGTCATTCATTGCTGATTTGTGCGGGCATGCTATTGGAATACGCACTCGATGTTGAGTGCTTATCATGAAAGTTTAAAAGACTTATGAATTATTTACGACAAAAAATTTCGGCTAGTGCTATCGCGGTGTTGTCGACTTGTGGGTTGATTTTGGCGCCAATGCCGGTCTTTGCGGATGATTTAACGCCATCTTCAACGCCATCGGATGGCAGTTACACCACGACTGATAGAGGTGATGGCACGTATTCCATTCCCATATTGAACACGGATGTTCCGGATATCAGTGTTATTCGTGTGTCGAAGGACGATCCGAATAACAAAGACGGTCGTGATGTGTATTACATGGTGAGTACCACTATGGAGCTCAGTCCCGGATCTCCAATTATGAAATCCTATGATCTGGTCAATTGGTGGATAGTCACGTACGTGTATGATCGCATTTCTATGAGCGATGCTTCATCCTTGCGCAATGGAGCTAGCTCGTATGGCGAAGGCGAGTGGGCTCCGTCGCTGCGCTATCACAATGGCCGCTTCTACGTGTTATTCAATACGAACAACCTTAATGGCGCTTATATCTACTACACCGATGATATTGAGAATGGTCCTTGGACGAAGATTGCCCTTAATCGGGGATTCCATGATCCGTCATTGTATTTTGATGAGCAAGGGAGTCCTTGGATTATCTCCGGCGTCAACCAATATAGGCTGTCCGATGATTTAACCACGGTGGTGGAGAGCCATGAGAATATCATCTCTGCCGAACAGTTCACTGATGATCTTGGTGAGACTCCTACCGGATTTGAAGGATCTCAGACTTTCAAAATCGGTGATTATTTCTATACTCCAACGATTTACTGGGGCAAAGACGGTCGTACGGTGATGCTGCTGCGCACCACTGATTTGCTTGATGGCTCCAAATACGAAGCCAAAAAGTATTGTCTAGGTGCTTTCGCACAAGGTAGCCTTGTTGAAGTCGACAACGGTGATGGCACGACGTCTTGGCATGGATTCTTCTTCCGAGACACATATCCGACCGGACGTATTCCCGGTTTGATTCCTGCAACGTGGGGTGATGACGGATGGCCTGTGTTTGGGGACAATAATCAGGTAAGCGCGTCGGACACCTACGACAAACTGATTGATTTGCCTGCTGATTTGGAGAATCTGGTTCGCCAGCGTTCCCTGGTCAATTCGGACGATTTTGATAATGACGCGCCTCATCAGTCTTATCAGGATCAGGATTGGTGGACTCTGGAGGAGCCTCCTCAGGTTGACGATTCTCTGATTGGAATCGAGCTGGTGGACAATGGCGATTTCGAAAACGGGACTGAATCGTGGACCCCTCAGTGGAATGGTACGCTTACCGCGATTACGGATGGTTCTCTTTCTGGAACCACGAGTCTTGCTGTGACGAATCGTGGCGAATACAATGGCGCTGGCCCGGGTCAATCTATGGATGGAAAATTGCAGCAGGGCGTGACATATCGTGCCAGTGCAACGATTCGATACGACCATGAGATGGACGGCGTCGATTCATCGGCTGTGACTTCCCACCTGTTTTATGTGGCGATTCAATATGCAGACGGCACAATTAATCGTGTGGCCACAGGAACAGTGAAACGTGGGGAGACGACTACTATCACAGGTGAGTTCTCCATCCCATCCGACGCTAATGTGGAAGGTTCCAAACTCATTGTCGAAACCGCGTGGGGTGCGGAAGGCACGTGCATGGATTACGTCATCGACGATATTTCCCTGATCGGTCTTGCTGATGAGAAGGAATATCCGGTCGCCGAAGAATACCAACCCAATGGTTCGAATCTTGATTTGGTATGGGAATGGGGACATAATCCAGATAACCGATATTGGTCTCTCACTGATCGTGAAGGCTGGTTGCGTTTGACCAATGGGCACAAGGTTTCCGCCACGGCCAAATATATGAAAGGCACTTATGGCGACCTGACATATTTTGAAACCGCCCGTAACGTTTTGTCGCAGCGTACCTTTGGCGGATCCATGTCTGTGGAAACCCACATGGATGTCAGTCATATGAAGGATGGAGACACCGCAGGCCTCGCTACATATACCCGTAGTTTTGCCTATGCCGCTGTGCGTCAAGAAAATGGACAGCGAACGTTGGGTGTGGTCAAGCGTGTCTACGACAATGGCGTGAAGGACGCGGACGGTAATATCGTTGACGATACGATTGATCGTGACGCTGAAGAGGCCTTTGTATCGGGCGGCACAGTGACATTGCCAGATGATGCGACCAATGTGTGGATCAAGTCGGACAACACACTGGATAATGCGAGTGGTAAGTTGACGATTCAGTATTGGTACAGTCTGGACGGTAAGCAATGGTCCAAGCTTGGCGACGAGCAGGGGCCGCTGACTTACGATTGGAGCTTGTCGCACTTTAAGGGGTATCGAATCGGCTTGTTCAATTACGCCAAGGAGAATACGGGTGGTTATGTCGATTTTGATTACTATGACTTGAGCGACGTGTTGACTTCTGACGGCAAAGCTGTGGATACGTCTAAGCTGTGTTCGGCCATTGATCAGGCTGACTCTCTGCAGTCTGCGGAATATCCTATGGATGAGTGGGATAAGATGCTCACGCTACTTGATAAGGCAAAGCAGGCGTTGGCATCCGATCCTTCCACGCAAAATGAGGTGGATGCCCCGCAGCGTGCACTGAGTTTGCAGCTCGCGCAATTGGCGGTTGACCGTCAGTCTGGTGATGGCGGAAATCCTGGTGGTGGTGATCAGACCGGTGACGGTAACCAGTCGGGTAACGGCGATCAGACCGGTGATGGCGGCCAGCAACAGTCTTCTACTGCTGATGATAATTCATCTGAACTGTCATCAACTGGTTCGTCCGTAACACCGATGGTGCTGTCTGCAATTGCCCTGATGCTGGCTGGCATCAGTGTCATTCGGATACGCCGCTCTTCGCGCTGAAATATCGCCGCAGCCTGTTGGTTGCAGCGATTGAATGTGCGGAATCAGTGATGTGTCGCAATGGTGGGTTGTGCGAATGCTCGGCAACGTGGATTCGTACAACCCATCCTGTTATGTTGAGACCGCGGCGTGAGACATGGTGGAGCATGACATCGGCGTAGAATGTGCGATTTTGGAAACAAAGGAGCTGGTGTGTGGGCGGCTGGCAGTTTTCATTTCGAATCGACGGCGTTCTCCTGATATCAAGTATGGCTGTGTATCTATGTTGCCGTTATGTGGTGATGTTAGCGGAGTGAGTAATTCGGATATGGTTCGCCCTTATGAACATATGTATGGCTTATGTCGTCCGCCGAAGCATGGTTGCGATTAGCGAAAATCAGGTATTGCGGCGTTATGTCCGGCGCCATGTCATTATCGTATGGCGCACTCACGATACAATACCGTCCTAGCATGGGCGTCGCGGCATGAGACGACGCATTGTGCAGACAGGTGTGGCGTCGAACAACGAACGCGAGGTAAACGTAGATGGCGGTGAATTCCAGCGTGGAGAAACAGCCGGTCGACCAGCAGGCGAGCGGTGAGGTGCAGGCTGAAATCGATACGCGGTCCGATGGTGTTTCGCCCATGCCCAACGATGTTTCCAAACATAACGATGTTTCCAAGCATCCGGTGGCGTCCATTCCCGAATCGACGCTGTCGCTGGCCGATATTGAGCGTAAGCGCTCGCATCCTGCATTGTGGCTGGCTTATGCGCTGCTGGTGATTGCGGCCATTGTGGTGCCGTATTGGTGGGGGCGTGCGATTGCGGTGAACGATACGCAGTGGCTGCTTGATAATTTGAGCGCGCTTGAGCCGCGCGGCGCCGCGTTTGTTGCCTGGACGGTGACGCTGATTGCCGTTTCCGGCCTTGGTCTGCTGGTTGTTGACGCCCATCGGCGCTTGTGGGGCGCGGTTTTTGTGATTGGCTTGGCGGCGGAGCAACTCATTGCCGGCCTGCGCATTCTGAAAATTGATTTTTGGTATGCGACATATGTGGTGTACGGAGAGTCGTCGGCATTGGCGAATGCGGCGAATCTTGGCATTATTTCAGTTGGTATTGGCGTTGCCGTTTTCGCGGTGCTGTGGGTGGGATTGTTGGTGACGATTAAAAAAGAGTCGCCGTTGAATGTGCTGACGCGCAGTTGGGCGTCGTTTATCTTTTTTTTGTGATTGAGACGATTGCTTTGCTTGTTGTGATGTTTGGCGGCCTGCTGACGTTGGTCTGATTCGTGGTGTCTGGTGCTCCTGTATAATTGACCCTTGGCGTATTTCGCCCGCGGATAGAGAGCGCGCCGGCATCGGGCCGGTAGCACCGCGCAGCAATATAAGGAGGATGCCGTGGCACTGACGGCTGAAGAAAAGCAGGAAATCATCGCTAAGTACGCGACCCATGAAGGTGACACCGGCTCTCCGGAGGTCCAGGTTGCTCTGCTGAGCAAGCGTATCGCTGATCTGACCGAGCACCTCAAGGAGCACAAGCACGACCACCACTCCCGTCGTGGTATGCAGCTGATGATCGGTGACCGTCGTCGCCTGCTTGACTACCTCAAGCGCGTTGACATCAACCGTTACCGTTCCCTCATCGAGCGTCTGGGTCTGCGTCGATAATTGAAGACTTCCGCCCGAGTACCTAGGATGGTGCTCGGGCGTTTTACATATCGCCAGCCAACGGCAACAACGGCAAGAGGGTTAGAGGATAGGCCAGCAGGTAAGGCCGACAGGAGAACCCGAATGAAGGGGTTGACACGAGGAACGACGGCCAAGGGGCCAGTCGAAACAAGGTATGTGACGTCCGCTGAAGAGGACAGTTGCGGTTCAAGCGAGTCGCCAAACCGCAACACAGTATGTAGGAATAAATAGAAAATTAAAGAAGGAGGAACCCTATGGAGGGTCCCGAAATCAAGGCCGTTGAGGCCGTAATCGACAATGGATCGTTTGGTAAGCGCACGCTGCGCTTCGAGACCGGCCGCCTCGCCCAGCAGGCGCAGATGCCGTCGCGGCATACCGTCAACGGCCGGGTCGGACGATGCGGGATCGGTCATCGCGCGTCCTTAACCGGCGGGTTCGCGCGTTACCATAGGCAATTGGTACCGATCCCACCGCGCAATCTTGACGATCGGCTCCGCTTCGCCTATTTGCCGCAGCGCAGCGACGCTTTTCAGGCAGCGTGATCGGACCCGCACGGGTCTCGGCTCCGCGTCGCAGCTCCAACCGGCTTCCCTAGTCACGCGGGTCGCAATTTTTTGCCCCGCTGCCCGTGCGCCCAGTCGCGTTTCGGGTGCCGGACCCATTTCAGGAAATACCATGTCCTTCCAGTCGCTCGGCCTGTCGAAGTCGATCCTCGACGCGCTCGCCGCCAAGAATTACGAAACCCCCACCCCGATCCAGCGCGATGCGATCCCGCTGGTGCTCGAAGGGCGCGACCTGCTGGGCATCGCCCAGACCGGCACCGGCAAGACCGCCGCGTTCGTGCTCCCGTCGATCGACCTGCTGGTGAAGGCCAATGTCCGTCGCCGCCCGATGCGGTGCCGCATGCTGGTGCTGGCGCCGACGCGCGAACTGGTCAGCCAGATCGCCGACAATGCCCGCGCCTATGCCAAGCATAGCAAGCTGACCGTCGCCACCGTGTTCGGCGGCGTGCCGGTGCCGCGCAACATCCGCGACGTGGCGGCGGGCGTCGACATCCTCGTCGCGACGCCGGGCCGGCTGCTCGACCTGATCGACCAGAAGTGCCTCGGGCTGGGCGAGCTCGAGATCCTCGTGCTCGACGAGGCCGACCAGATGCTCGACCTGGGGTTCATCCACGCGCTGCGCCGCATCGTGGCGATGGTGCCGAAGTCGCGCCAGACGCTGTTCTTCTCGGCCACCATGCCCAAGGACATTCGCGAGCTGGCCGACAAGTATCTGACCGATCCGGCGACCGTGCAGGTCACGCCAGTGTCGTCGACCGCCGAGCGCGTCGAACAATATGTCACCTTCGTCCAGCAGGCGGAGAAGCAGACGCTGCTGACGATGTTCTTCCGCAACACCAAGATCGACCGCGCGCTGGTGTTCACCCGCACCAAGCATGGCGCCGACCGCGTCGTGAAGCTGC
>ONZX01001417.1_pt1 | contig 11967 bp, 12 predicted proteins | sample 1671831 | NCBI WGS metagenome assembly ONZX01 (sample SAMN06348197, study PRJEB24527) | human gut metagenome | reverse complement strand
GGGGCGGGCAGCCGTACTGGAAGAACTCCAGATAGAACTTGACATCATCAGCCAGACCCTTCTCCTCAGCCTGCTTCTTCAGCACCTCGTAGCGATGCTCGCGCTGGGCACCGGTGGTGATCTCCACGCCGCGCCAGATCAGGTCGTAGCCCTGCGGCACGCCGTTCTCATCGCGCATGTGGTAGAAAGCGCGCTTCTCGGCGGAGTAATCGGTGATGAACAGGAACTCGTGACCATAGTGCTTCTTGACCCAGTCGTAGCTCAGGCGCTCGGCCTCGGTGGTCAGATCACCCTTCTCGCTCTCGTCCACGGTGTAGCCGAACTCTTCCTCCAGAGCCTTATACAGGTCTGCCAGCTTGACCACCGGGAACGGCGTGGTGGGCACGATGACTTCCAGTCCGAACAACTCCTTGATCTGGTCGCCGTAGTTATCTTTAACAGCCTGCAGACCGGCGGTCAGCAGCTCCTCTTCCATCTTCATCACATCTTTGAAGGAGGTGATGTAGCTGAACTCCAGATCGAAGCCGGAGAACTCAGTAGCGTGCTTGTTGGTGTAGCTCTTCTCAGCGCGGAACACAGGACCAGTCTCGAAGATACGCTCAAAGCCGGCAGCCATGGCCATCTGCTTATAGAACTGGGGGCTCTGTGCCAGATAAGCGTTGCGGTCGAAGTAGTCCACCTTGAATACCTCAGAGCCGCTCTCGCTGGCAGCAGCGATCAGCTTGGGGGTGTGGATCTCGATGAAGTTGCGGTCCAGCAGGAACTTGCGCATGGCGTTGACGAAGCAGCTCTGTGCCTTGAACATCAGCTGGTTCTCGTCGGTGCGCAGGTCGATCCAGCGGTAGTCGATGCGCTGGTCGATGCTGGAGCGCTCCACAGCCTTCTTTTTCTTGGTGGCTGCGATCTCCTTGCGGACGATGGGCAGTGCATTGGCGGTGCTCTCCACCTCGATGCTCTCGGGGATCATCTCCACGCCGCCCATCTTGACGTAGTCGTTCTCCATCACCTTGCCGGTAACGGTGATGACAGAGTCCGGGGTGAGCTGGTCGATGGTATCCACCAGCTCGGGGTGGTCGGCCTTTTCCACCGTGATCTGCAGCTTGCCGGTAATATCCTTCAGCACGATAAATGCCATATACTTGCTGTTGCGCAGGTTCTCGATAAAGCCCTGCACCTTCACCGTGCCGCCGATGGCCTTTTGAGCCTCATTGATATAGGTGCGTTCCATAATACAGGAATCCTCCTTTAACGTCTTGTGTACTGTTTTATTATACGCTTTTCAGGGGATAAATCAAGAGATATGCCAATTTCAGCCGCTCTGTGCTGTGCTTTCTGTAAAAATGGAGACACCGGAGCGTCAGCCAAGGCTCCGGTGTCTCCATATAATAGATCATTTTTCATCATGCAGGGTGCCAGTGCCGCCCTCCACCACGCCGTCATGCTTGAGCACAGCGGTAATGGTGCCAAAGAAGCACTTCACATCCAGCCCAAAGCTGATATGTTCCACATACCAGCCGTCCAGCTTTGCCTTTTCGGCAATTTCCAGCTCGTCCCGGCCATGGATCTGCGCCCAGCCGGTCAACCCGGGGCGTACATCGTTTGCACCGTACTTATCCCGTTCGGCCAGCAGGTCGTACTGGTTCCAAAGCGCCGGGCGCGGGCCGATGACCGCCATATCCCCCACAAGGATATTCCACAGCTGGGGCAGCTCGTCCAGACTGGTCTTGCGCAGAAAGCGTCCCATGCGGGTGATATACTGCTCCGGGTCGTGCAGCAGATGGGTGGGCATATCGTGGGGGGTATCAATGCGCATAGTGCGGAACTTGAGAATCTGGAAATGCCGCTTGCCGATGCCCACACGCTTCTGCCGGAAAAACACCGGCCCGGGCGAGTCCAGCTTGATGGCAACAGCCAAAAGCAGCAGCAGCCACGAAAGGCACAGAATGCCGCAGGCCGACAGCAAAATATCCAGCAGCCGTTTGATCCGATTCCGATACATAAATCCAACTTCCTCCGTTTTCTACGGGTCTACCGCCTTATTATAGCAGTATGGGCAGCATTTTTCAATTGCAGGCTGTACCCGGCGGGTGATATTTGCCGCTTTTGGAGAGAACAGGGCGCTTTACCTCTTGTTTTTTACCTAATATCGCGCTATAATAAGCAATTGCTATGTTCACGCAAGGCTTATTATAGGAGGTAGACAACTCATGGCTACGACCAGCCGTTCCGCAGACCTGACCAGCGGGCCCATGCTGCAAAAGATCATCTTGTTTTCCGTGCCGCTGGCGGCATCCAGCATTCTGCAATTGCTGTTCAACGCCGCCGATGTTGTGGTGGTGGGGCGCTTTGCGGGCAGCACGGCGCTGGCCGCCGTGGGCTCCAACGGCGCGTTGATCAACCTGCTGGTCAACCTGTTCGTCGGGCTTTCGCTGGGTGCCAATGTGGTGGCAGCCCGGTGCTTTGGCGCCCGGGACGAAAAGGGCGTGCAGGATACGGTGCACACCGCCGTAGCGCTGGGCTTAGTCAGCGGCGTGCTGCTGGCGGTGGTGGGCTTTTGCGCCGCGCGCGGTCTGCTGGAGCTGATGAGTTGCCCGGAGGACGTGATCAGCCTTTCCACCCTGTATCTGAAGATTTATTTCATCGGAATGCCCATGACCATGCTGTACAACTTCAGCAGTGCGCTGCTGCGGGCCGTGGGCGACACCAAGCGCCCGCTGTACTGTCTGGCCGCTGCCGGTATCATCAACGTGGTGCTGAATCTGGTCTTTGTCATCGGCTTTTCCATGAGCGTGGCGGGCGTGGCACTGGCCACCATCATCAGCCAGACTGTGTCCGCGCTGCTGGTGACTGGGATGCTCGTCCGGGAGGAGGGCGCACTGCGGCTAGACCTGCGGCGGCTGGCCTTCCACGCCGGGACGCTGAAGCAGATTTTGCTCATCGGCCTGCCTGCCGGGCTGCAAAGCACGGTGTTCAGCCTTTCCAATGTGGTCATCCAGTCTTCCATCAACTCCTTCGGCTCCATGGTGGTGGCGGGCAACTCTGCTTCCTCCAATCTGGAGGGCTTTGTGTACACCGCCATGAACGCCTTTGCACAGGCCGCTGTTACCTTTACCAGCCAGAATATCGGCGCGCGCAAGTACCACAATCTTGACCGGGTGATCCGCAACTGTCTGCTGTGTGTCGTGGTGACCGGCCTTGTGCTGGGCGGTGGCGCAGCACTGGCGGGGCACCAGCTGCTGCGCTTCTACTCCTCGGACACTGCGGTCATCGCCACCGGCGCCGAGCGGCTGCGCCTGATTTGCGGCTTCTATCTGCTGTGCGGCATCATGGACGTGCTGGCCAGCAGCCTGCGCGGGCTGGGCTACAGCGTGCTGCCCATGGTGGTAAGCCTTGTGGGTGTGTGCGTGCTGCGGCTGGTGTGGATCGCCACCATTTTCCAGCTGAACCGCACCCCTTTTATGCTGTACATCAGCTACCCCATCAGCTGGGCACTGACCGCACTGGTGCATCTGGCCTGCCTGCTTGTGGTGCGGCGGCATCTGCGCCAGAAACAGCAGCAGACGGTATAAATCCTTTTTGCATAAAAGCAGCGCCGGGCAGACCAAAAAAGTCTGTCCGGCGCTGCTTTTACTATATCACAGGGCCACATCCAGTGCCATCATCAGCGCAAACCCCAGCACGATGCTGATGACACCGGCCACTTCATCCGGTTCCACCGCCTCAGGGATCATCTCCTGCGCGGTCACACACACCATACAGCCCGCCGCCGCGCTCATGAGCCACGGCAGCGCTGCGCCTACCCACTCGGCCAGAACAAAGGCCAGCACCGCGCCCAAGGGCTCCACCAGCCCGGAGGCCGCCCCGGCGGCAAAGGACTGCCCCCGGGTGCGCCCGCTCTGGGTCAGCGGCAAACTGACCGCCGCACCCTCCGGAATGTTCTGCAAGCCGATACCCAGGCTCAGTGCCAGCGCGCCGCTTACAGCGTCCGCGTCCCCGTGCAGCGCCAGCGCCGCAGCCAGCCCCACCACCATGCCCTCCGGCAGGTTGTGCAGGGTGACCGCCAGCACCATGCGCCCGCAATGCCCGGGTCCGCCCGCAAGCAGCTGCCCGGCGGCATCCTCCAGCCGTAAAAGCCCCACAGCGCCTAAAATAAGCCCCAGCGCCGGGGGCACCCATGCCGCCCTGCCCTCCGACCGGGCAATGGCCGGCAGCAGCAGGCTCCACACGCTGGCCGCCAGCATGATGCCCGCCGCCATACCGCACAAAATGCGCTGGGTGCAGGGCCGGGACGTCCGCCGCAGTAAAAATACCCCCGCAGCCCCCAGTGCTGTGCACGCCGCCGGGAACAGCAGTGCCCATGCCGTCAAAAGAATCCGGTTCAAAACAGCATTCCCCCTTTTGCCGGTGTATGCCGCCCGCCGTCAAAAGGTGCGCAGGCAGCAGAAAAGCCTGCAGGTCTCCCCGCAGGCTCTTCTGCCGCAACAACTCTAAAAAGAGGTAAGAGAATGTCAGAATTCGATGTCGTCTTCGTCCGTCTCTGCAGGCTGGTTCACCGGCGAGACCTTCACCTTGCAGACCACGGCATTTTCCAGAATGTACTTGACCTTTGCAACGGCGGTGTCGCCGATCTTATCGTAAAGGCGGCCGGCGCTGCAGCAATTGCCCGCTACGGTGCGGGTGCTGTTGGCCACATAGCCCACCTTGCCAAGACCAGGCAGTTCGGCGCGGACGGCCTCGCAGTCGTAGGCGTTTTCCGGCTCCTTGACGAGCTTTAGCTTCTGGCCCACCTGAAACGGTGCGGTGCCGAAACGGTAGTTCAGGCCGGTCAGTGTCACATAATACTTCATGATTGTTTTCCTCCTTGAAATTCCAATCCCTCAAAAATCTTCTTCGCTGTCATCGGAGTAATCATCCTCCGGCAGATCGCTGCCTGCGTCAGCCGAGCCGAAGTTCCGCTCGAATGCGGTCATGTACTGGGCATAGCCCTCGTCGCCGGTGCCAAAGTAGCCAAAATCAAAGTCTTTCATTGTAGTACCCTCCATAAATGTTCTTGTCGTTCAGCCCTCCGGGGGATGTCCGTCCCTCGTTGTGTCTCTATTATCCACATTTACAGTACAATAAAAAGGATTTTATGAGTATTTTTCAAATTTTTCTGTTTTTGTGCTTCCCGCCCGGCGGTACAGGCTCTATCCCGCGCTTTATTTTTACCAAAAAGTCTTTGACTTTTGGCGAAACTTTATGACAACTATGTAGATTCTTTACATGGATTATAACTTTCGACCAAAATCCTCTTGATTTTTTTCAAAAACGGATTAGAATATAGCATCGCAGTGAGGTGCTACCGAAAGCCCGCTGCCAAACATTTACAAGAAGACTAAGGAGATCATTGATATGAAACTCAAGAATATTTGCATCGCTGTTGTTGCTCTGGCTCTGGCTGCTGGCATGACCGCTTGCGGTGGCTCTGCTTCTACCGCTGCTTCTTCCTCTGAGGCTGCTTCCGCAAGCACCGCTGTTTCCGAGGCTGCTTCCAGCGAGGCTGCTTCCTCTGAGGCCGCTTCCTCTGAGGCTGCATCTTCCGAGGCTGCTTCCTCTGAGGCTGCTTCTTCTGAGGCTGCTTCTTCTGAGGCTGCTTCCACCACTGCCGCCTAAGTTTAACGCGCACAGCGTACATAACAAAATAGCAAAAGGCCGTTGCACATTATTTTGTGCAGCGGCCTTTTTTGATTGCGCAGAAAGATTTGAATGCCCTCCGCGTGCGCTATGGGCATAACCAGCGGAATGATTTTTTCGGGATACCGGGTCGTCTGCGGACGCCCCGGTATCCCATTTTATGAAAAAAGACCGCCGCACAAAGCCATGTACAGCAGTCCCTCGCGTTTGAGAAGTAAGCTTCCCAGTATCATTTTTCAAGAATTGCGCAGATCTGAGCAAGGTCGGCGGCAAAGGCGATGTTCCGCTGCCGCGCCGGAGTAGAAAGCCCCATGGTGATCATCTGCTGCAAAAGCTGGTGCAGAGGCTGGTAGTAGCCGTTCAGGTCGTAGAGGATGCAGGGCGCGTCCAGCTGCCCCAGAGACAACTTGCTGATGACCTCTGTGATCTCCTCCAGCGTGCCGGTGCCGCCGGGAAACGCGATAAAAGCATCCCCCAGCTCGATCATTTTGGTCTTGCGGGAGGGGATGTCCTCGGTCACGATCAACTCTGTCAGTCCCTCGTGCTGCAGCTCTGCATCCAGAAAGCACTTGGGTTCTACGCCGGTCACCCGGCCGCCTGCAGCCAGCACACTGTCGGCCAAAAGCCCCATCAGGCCGCTTTTGCTGCCGCCATACACCAGCGCATTGCCGCTTTCGCCGATCCAGCGCCCCAGCTGCTGCACGGCCTGCGGCAGTGCAGGGTCGGTGCCAAGGTTTGCCCCCAGATACACGGTAATGTTCATTTTGTCAACCTCTCCTTCCGGTTCAGATGCTCCACAGCACCGCGCCCAGCACCGCAGAAAGTAAGATCATCCCGATGGGGGACGGCGCTTTCTGCGTTTTCTTTTTATAGGCAAAATGCAGAATGCCCAGCAGGGCAAACACCGCCAGTGCACGCATATCCGGAGCAAAGCCGCCGACAAGGGTGGTAAAGCCGCCCAGCGTGGAAAGCCCCATGGTGCAGGCGGTGGCCAGGATCATAGCCACCACGCAGGGACGTACCCCAGCCAAAAAGGCGTTGACCCCGGCGTACTTCATCAGGCTGTGCAGCGCCGCTGCAATGAGCAGAATGATGACAAAAGAGGGCAGCACCACCCCCACCGTTGCCACAAAGGAGCCTGCCAGCCCCGCCTGCGAAGCGCCGATAAAGGTGGCCATGTTCACCGCCAGCGGGCCGGGCGTAGACTCTGACACTGCGATAAAGCTGAGAAATTCGCTCTCGGTCAGCCAGCCGTGCCCCAGCACTGTTTCCCGCACCAGCGAGATCATGCCGTAGCCGCCGCCAAAGGACACCGCACCGATGACCAGAAAGTTCCAGAATAATTGCAACAAGATCATTTTGTGCCGCCTTTCTTCCCCTGCCCTACCGCGTAGGCCAGCACCCCGGCTGCGCCGCAAAGCAAAATGCAGCAGATGGAGGAAAACTTTACCGCCAACACTGAGCAGCCCACCATAGCCGCCAACACCACCGCCACCACTGCCGTGTTGAAGGGGGTGCGCTGCAAGTTTTTGAGCATCTTGACCCCGGCGGACAGGATCAGGTAGATGACACAGGCCTGAATGCCCTTAAAGGCATTTGCTACCACGGTCAGCTGCAAAAAGCGGTCGAAGAAGAGCGAAATAAGGTAGATGACTGCAAAGGACGGCAGGCACACCGCCAAGGTAGAGGCCGCCGCACCGGCAACACCGGCCAGCTTATAGCCGATGTAGGTGGCGCTGTTCACCGCCACAGGGCCGGGAGTGGACTCGGCAATGGCGACCATATCCAGAAACTCTTCCCGGGTGAGCCAGCGCTTTTTTTCTACAAATTCGTGTTCCAGCAGCGCTACCATGGCATAGCCGCCGCCAAAGGTAAAGGCACCGATCTTAAAAAAGGTGCCGAACAATTCTCCGGTTTTAGACATAGGCATCCCTCCATGTTTTTACTGTTTGACTGGCTCCAGCTCCAGATAGCACTCGAAAGCCGTTTTGTCTGCGTGCTTGGCAATAAAGTACCAGCCATCATCCGAAGGGGTGTAGAACACCTCCACCTGCTGCCCCATGGGGACTTCGCGGTGGTAATTGATGGAGGCAAACTTCACAACATGATCGCGCATGATCTCCTGCGGCAGTGCATCGCAGACGATATCCAGATAAAAGGCGTTGTTGATGTGGTAGTGCAGGTCGCACTGGGAGTAGCGCGCCGTAACCAGACCGGCGCTGGTCAGGCTGTCCCGGCGCTTATGCAGCAAAAGTGGCAGCTCCTCTTCCACCGTCTCGTTCCAGTATCCCTCTACCGTCCAGCCCGGCTGGCGCAGGATATGTCCATTCTCAAGGCTGGACATGATCCAGCGGCTGTCCACCATGGCTACTTCCTGCCCGGCTTCGTCCGTAAGGGTGGTGACGCGCTTGATAGAGCCGCGGAGAGCCTTTTCTGAGCGGGAGCAAAGGGTCAGGGTCTCGCCACGGCGAGGCACACGGTTAAACCGCAGCGCCTGCTTGCCCACCAGAAACGCTACGCCGTGATCCTCAAAAAACTTATCGTCCATGCCAAACTTCCGGGCGTGCATGGAAGAAATCTGCTCCACATAGCGCAGCAGAGCGCTGGCCTTGAGCAGGCTGTGGCAGTCTGCATCGGCATTTTCTACCACGGCAGTACCTTGATAATAAAACTGTTCCATATTCTTTCCCTCCTATCGGAAAAAGGCCGCCGCACCACGTCCGGGACGGCAGCCTTGGTTGAAACGATCAATACTGATTGCGGGTCTTTCTGCGCACTTTGCGCCAGATATTGAAGCAGGCCAGCGCCAGCATGGCCAGCAGCAACAGCAAAAACAGGTAGCTGCCGCCGCCCTCGTCGTAACTCTTCATCTCGCTCCACTTCAGATCCAGCTCACTGTTTACCTCATCGCTCAGGGCGGTGAACACCTTTTCGCGGGCGGCGTCCTCCTCAGACGGATAGGCGATCTCGCTGGTCTTCAGATCCTCGTCCAGCACCTCCCAAACATCGTGCATGGGGGTGGTGTAGCCGATATACTCGCTGTTAGCCTTACCGATGTCGGTCTCGCACATGAAGTTGATGAACATCTCGGCGGCCTCTTTGTGCTCGCTGGCAGCAGGCACAGCCATGCAGTCCACCGAAAGCACACTGCCCTCCTGCGGGAACACCCAAGCCAGATCCGGGTTATCATCGATCATGGTAATGGCATCGCCGGAGTAGTACACGCCGATGGCAGCCTCGCCGCCGATCATCTTATCAAAGATCTCGTCCATGACGTAGGCCTGCACCAGCGGCTTCTGTGCCTTGAGCTCCTCCACCACCTCGTCCACCTCTTCCGGGGTGGCGGGGTTGATGCTGTGGCCGCTTTTGAACGCGGCGATGGCGTAGGCATCGCGGCTGTTGTTGAACATCAGAATGTTGCCCGCATACTGCTCGTCCCACAGGTCTGCCCAACAGGTAGGGGCTTCGTCTACCATAGTGGTGTTGTAGATGATGCCGGTGGTGCACAGCATATAGGGTACAGTGTAGGCGTTCTGCGGGTCGTAATCCGGGTTGCGGTAGCCTGCATCGATCTTCTGGAAATTGGGGATATTGTCATAGTTAAGGGGTGCAAGCATTCCCTCGTTGATCATCTTTGCCACCATGTAGTCGGAGGGGATGATCACATCGTAGTTGGCTGCGCCGGACTTGAGCTTGGCGTACAGGGACTCGTTGGAGTCGAAGGTGGTGTAGTTCACCTTGATGCCGGTCAGCTTTTCAAAGGCGGCAACCACGTCCACACTGTCGTCCGAACCGTTGGAGATGTACTCGCCCCAGTTATAGACGTTCAGGGTGACGTTCTGCCCCTTGAAGCGGGTCCAGTCGTAATCATCCGACACCGAGACGTCCTCGGTCACCTCGATGGTACCGGCGGCAAACACCGGCAATGCGGCGCACAGCGCCACAGCCAGCGTCAGCAGCAATGCAGCAATGCGTTTCATCATGCGCCCTCCTTTCGCAGCGTTTTCTGATCCCGGCGGTAGCTGCGGCTCTCCATGGCATTGGACACCAGAATGACGCTGAGGATGACCACAAACATGATGGTGGACAGCGCGTAGATCTCCGGGCTGACCTTTTTGCGGGTCATGGAGTAGATGGCAATGGGCAGGGTCTCCACCGTACCGCAGTTGAAATAGGAGATCATGAAGTCATCGATGGAATAGGTCAGGCAGATGAGGAAGGCCGACAGGATGGCGGGGCTGATCTCCGGCAAGATGACCTTGAAGAAGGCCTGCCGGGGGTCGCAGCCCAGATCCAGCGCTGCTTCGTACAGCTTGATGTCCAGCTGCTTGAGCTTGGGACTTACGTTAAAGATAACGTAAGGCACGTTGAACGCGATATGCGCAATGAGCAGCGTGGGCAGGCCCATGATGTTGTCCGGCAGCCATGCGGACTGCGTGGCAAAGCGCTGGTAGGCCACGAACAGCAGCATCAGGGAGATACCGGTGATGATCTCCGGGTTGACCACCGGGATATAGGTGATGTTGGTCACCAGCAGGCGGCTTTTGCGGCTCATGGAGGCAATGCCAAGGCTGGCTGCCGTGCCCAGCACTGTGGCGATGACGGCAGACAGCAGTGCCACCTCAATGGACACCCACAGTGCATGCAGGATGGACGAATTGTGGAACAGGCTGCTGTACCACTTTAAGGTAAAGCCGGTGAACAGCGAATAGCCCTTGCTCTGGTTGAAGCTGAACACGATCATGTAGGCAATGGGCAGGTACATGAAGCAGAAGAATAGGATGATGTAGACCCGCTGCATCAGGCGCAGATGTTTTGTTTTCATCAGGATACGCCCTCCATTTCATCCTCGTCAAAGCTGGATGTAAAGCTCATGCACAGCAGCACGATGATCATCAGCACCAAGCTCATGGCAGAGCCGACGTTCAGGTTGTAGCTGTTGCCCAAAAACTGCATCTCGATCAGGTCACCGATCAGCAAATTAGAGCCGCCGCCCAGCATACGGCTGATGACAAAGGTAGACACTGCCGGCACGAACACCATGGTGATGCCGGTGCTGATGCCCGGCACGCTCATGGGGATGAGCACCCGCACAAGGGTCTTGGTGGTGTTGGCGCCAAGATCCTGCGCAGCCTCCACAAGGCTCTGGTCGATCTTGGTCATGCTGGTGTACAGCGGCAGGATCATATAGGGCACATAGTTGTACACCATGCCCAGCACCACAGCGCCGGAGGTGTTCAGCATAGTATAGGGTCCCAGGCCGAAGAAGCCCAGAATGGCATTCACCGGGCCGTTCACGCTGAGCAGGCCCATCCATGCGTAGGTGCGCAGCAGAAAGTTCATCCACATGGGCAGCATCACCAGCATGAGCATGATGTGCTGCTTGTTCACCCGCAGGCGGGACAGAAAATAGCCGATGGGGAACGCCAGCACCAGGCAGATGATAGTGGCCTCCGCCGCAAGCAGCAGGCTGCGGCCAAAAACCGAGGCGTACCGCCCAATGCTGGTCAGGTTGGCAAGGGTAAACTGGCCGTCACTGTTGGTCAGGGCATACCACACAACAATGCCCAGCGGCACCACAATAAACAGGACCATCCACACCAGGTACGGTGCGGCAGCCCAGCGCGAAGCTTTGGAACGCAGCATCCCATCACACCTCCTCGCGGGACATGATGTGAATTTCATCCGGGCCAATGTTCATGCCGATCAGCTCGCCCGGCTGGCTGGCCTGGGTGGAGTGGATCAGCCATTCTTTGCCTTCCACGTCAACGTGCATTTCAAAATGCACGCCCTTGAAGATCACCTCGCGCACAAGGCCTGTCAGCTTGCCGGCGGACGGCGGAACGATATCCACGTCCTCCGGGCGGATAACCACCTGCACCGGCTCGCGCGGCTTGAAGCCGCGGTCCACGCAGGCAAATTCCTGCCCGCCAAAGCTGACAAGGAAGTCTTTTTCCATAATGCCGTCCACAATGTTGGAATCGCCGATGAACTTGGCAACAAAGGCATTGCGCGGCTCGTTATAAATATCCTGCGGGCTGCCGATCTGCTGGATGTTGCCCTTGTTCATGACAACAACGGTATCGGACATGGTCAGGGCTTCTTCCTGATCGTGGGTGACATAAATAAAGGTAATGTTCATTTCGCGCTGCAGGCGCTTGAGTTCCAGCTGCATTTCCTTGCGCAGCTTCAGGTCCAGTGCGCCCAAAGGCTCGTCCAGCAGCAGGATCTCCGGTTCGTTGACCAGGCTGCGGGCGATGGCCACGCGCTGCTGCTGGCCGCCGGACATCTGGC
>ONZX01001416.1_pt1 | contig 11971 bp, 9 predicted proteins | sample 1671831 | NCBI WGS metagenome assembly ONZX01 (sample SAMN06348197, study PRJEB24527) | human gut metagenome | reverse complement strand
ATGTTAGATCATCCCAAAATATTTGAATGCTTCTCGGATTGCTTTCTCTTTTTCCAGCGGGCACTGTGGCTGTCTGGAATCCTCGGACTTCGGCAAATTATAGTTCTTACCACCCCCCACATTTTCGCTTAATTTGTGAGATCTACAGGTTAGATACCTTTAACCCGCTATGTGTTTTTATCCACTCAATTAAATTTTTGATCTCAATTATAACATCACCATTCTTAATACTGTACAATGCAACGAACAAAGACAGAATAGTTACGATCATCATGATCCACTGCAGTTTTATGTTTGATTCACTGCTTCTGTATTCAGCCGCATCATTCAATAGCTTTAGGATATTATCAATTTGCACTTTTGTTTCTTTGATTCTTTTAGATATACCTTCAAGACTCCTTGACGATACAGAACCTTTTTTATAAAACTGATGTCTAAAGGCTTTGACGTCATCGTGATCTATAGACTTACCTGAGAATTCTGAAATAAAGCGATAACAATAATATAGCTTTCGTTCAACTGCAACTCTGACTTTTAGAACAGAGGATGTTTTAGTTTTTCTAATCACTTTGCTGATTTTTTTATTGCAGATCGCAATGTCTCTATCTGCAACATATTCCAATGTAGCCGCAGTTAAATAAACCCCATATATATCCGAGATATCATGGTGGGCTATCTCCGGCAAATGATCGTCTCTAGAGTAATTTCCGCCGCAGAAAGCAGATAAACGTATCCCCTCATTTTCTCCATGCTTATAATCCCAGCATACGCAGGCGTTATACGTTGGTGCATAGTCGGCAACTCTGTCAAACGAGATACTATCCCAAAACTCTAAATTGCGACGCTCATTACTGGGACGGATATTGGTTGAATATGTTTCAAATGTCGGTGTAAATATTCCGTCGTCCCAAAAGCGAACGGAATATGTCTTGCGAATTTCCATCAATATTTGCCACTTCAGTTGAGAAATCATCTTATAGATTTTTTCTTGACGAACATTATTACCAGTATGAGATGATCTACCAAATTTTTTTACAGCATACCAAGGTGTATTGAATTGTCTATAAACCATTGTATATCCAGAATACTTTTTCTTACATACTTCTGCGATCTTAGTATTAAATTCTTTTGTAATATATACACGATACTGTACTAAAAGAAAAGTGGCTGACAGATTACGAAGAGATACGGAAAGATCAGAACAAGATTGTTGGAGCTTTTCGTTTTTACGAAACTGAACTGATAAAATATGTGTAAAAGCCTGACCATCATAATACCGACCAAAATTGTCGATCTTATCAATATCCTCACGGGAACGAAATGCACCAAAAGGGGCTATCTTATTTCGGCGAACACATTTTTTCAGTTCCTTAATAAACTTTGGCAGGTCTTCTTTTGGAAGATAATCGTACAAATCTATGTAGTCTAACTTTACAAAACTATCGACATCCTTCTTTTCTATGTAATCAAAACCTTGCGGCATATCTGCAGCTTCTTCTTTTGAAAATAGATCATCATCAAACCGATATTTCTCATGTTCTGAAAGTGGGAATATCTTTGCCAACTGCAATCTCAGTGTTCTGTACAGAGAATACGAAGATTCAGCCAGTTTATCTGAAAAAGACATTGTATATCTATCGAACACCTTGTTGTAGGATAATTTCATCGCACACACTCCTTTCGCACGATTATATGGGTATTTGCTTTATTCTTAGAGATTCTTGTAAAAAGGTTCAGCGGCAAGAAGAAACCAAGCTCCTTGCCACTTTAAATTATCAGCTATCCAAAGATTTATACTCTGTGACAATTTTCAAATAGGTTTCGGGATCGCCGTTCAGTATCAAATCAGCATATCCAACCGGGTCATTGTAAATCAGATAATCCAGTTCTGACCGCTGATACATATTGTCGGCAACCTCCTTTTCCACGGCGATGGTGTCAATAGCAATGATGCTGCCATCAAAGAATTTCAGCTCTACACAGGCAGTATCCATGTTGAACTCACAAGAAACCAATCTATCCATAAGAAACCTCCATTCTGCGGGATGTTAGATTATCCCAAAATATTTGAATGCTTCTCGGATTGCTTTCTCTTTTTCCGGTGGGCACTGCGGCTGTCTGGAATCCTCGGACTTCGGCAAATTATAGTTCTTACCAACCCCAATCCCACATTTTCGCTTAATTTGTGAGATATACAGGTTGGATACCTTTAACCCGCTATGCTCCAGCACATAGTCCTTAATCTGGGTGTAGGTTGCCCCATCTTGAAATTCGGACATATCCATATCTTCCAAAGAGAACTCAACCCGAATCTTTTTCGAGTCGACCTCGCCCTTGGAAAGCAAGACAACCGTCTCGACGCTCTCCGTCCCCGGGGTAAGGTCAAGCCAGATGCTCACCGCCTCCGCATGGGTGGGCAGAGCTGCCATGACCGTCAGGGCCAGAACCCCCGATGTGACCGCCGCAATAAATTTTCTTCGCATGATAAAACCTCCTTTTTATGAGCGGTTCATCCCAGAATCGAGAATCTCCGCACTTCTACATTGTTATTCTCCACGCCGGAGCAGTCCTGAAAGACTTTATGCCGTATCCGGCCCCGGATGGTGTTGCCGCTGACTTCCTTCGTGCTGGTGATGCCGTAGCCGAGGGAGACGTCCAGCGTATTTCCTTTCAAGGCGCTGAGCTGATAGCAGATGCGCCGCCCGTTATCGCCGCTCAAGGTGATGCGGCTGTTCTGGATGACCGTGCTGCCGTCGGCACGGTCATTGCCCCGGGCCAGCATGGGGTTCGCGCCCTTTTTCATATCGTGCTTTGCCATGCTGTCCGGCTGTCTCATGGTGATGTCGCAGTTGTCCACGACGGCGCGGGTCTTATCGCCTACCATACGGAAAATGGTCTCGCAATACTCCGCACGGACGGTGCAATCCTCCATCCGGACGTCTGTGATGCCGCTCTGCCCCAGCGTGATGAACCACACCGGGCGATGATCGGCATCCAGCCCCTCCTGTGTCTGTGTCTCATAGAAGCTGCAGCCCGAGAGGACGACATCCCGCACCGCGCCGCCCCATCCCCAGACCGCCAGCAGCTCGTCGGCACCGGACTTGTAAAATTCACAGTTCTGGAAGCAGATATTCCGGCTCTCCACCCTGTCCGTCCAGTTGCGCACCCAGATGCCGCCGGACGCGCCGGAGGTCATCTGGCGGAATACACAGCCCTCAAAACGGATATTCTCGTTGCCGCCATACAGGTCGGCGGCGCAGCGCCCCCACTCGTTGGGCTCACAGTCGAAGGTGCAGCCCACAAATTCCACATTGCGGGCGAGCATCACCCGGAGCATATAGTTGGCCTGACAGCTGTCCGCTGCCCGGAAGGTCACATTTTCCAGCCGGACGTCGTGGGCGCGGTCATCATCAGAGTCTTTCATAAGCTCCACCGCCACACGGTCCTCTCTCAGGTCAGGGTACTGAATATCACTGAGCAGGACAGCGCCGTTTCCCTGGATGGTCAGTCCGCTGGGCAGCCCGAGGCAGGAGGAGAAGCGGTAGACCGCCCCCGCCGTCAGCTCGAGAGGCCGACCGGACGCGCTGGCCTGCTGCATCGCGGCCTGCAGAGCCTGCAGGTCGTCCGCGATACCGTCGCCCTTCGCCCCGAACTGTTCCGGCGTAACGCCGGTACTCACCGGACGAACCGTACTGCTCTGGGCAGCAGACGCTGTGACCGCCTGAGCCGGGGTCGCAGCCGCCGTTTCGCTCTTCTGCCCACAGCCGCACAAAAGCAGCACCGCCATGAGGACAAAGGACAAAGCTTTTATTTTCACGTTCGAATGTTCTCCTTCTCTGCCGGGGCTTCTTATGCTTATCATACCATAAACCGCAGTCGATGTACAACCAAAAGAGCCGCTGCCCACAAAATGCGGCAGCGGCTCTTTTCAGCTTTTCAGTTCAGCCGGGTGTCAGCTCAGGACTGGCAGGCGGTGATGAGGCTCATCTTGTAGACCTCGTCGGCGTTGCAGCCACGGGACAGGTCGTTGATGGGAGCGTTCAGGCCCTGCAGGATGGGGCCGTAGGCAGCGTAGCCGCCCAGACGCTGTGCGATCTTGTAGCCGATGTTGCCGGCCTCGATGCAGGGGAAGATGAAGGTGTTGGCCTGACCAGCCACCTTGCTGCCCTTGCACTTGACCTGTGCAACTTCGGGAGCAACGGCAGCGTCAAACTGCAGCTCGCCGTCCACAGCCAGCTCGGGGTCCATCTCCTGAGCCTTGATGGTAGCGTCATGGCTCAGAGCAACGGTGCCGCCCTTGCCGGAACCCTTGGTGGAGAAGCTCAGAACTGCGACCTTCGGATCGATGCCGAACAGCTTTGCGGTCTTGGCAGTCTCAACGGCCACCTCAGCCAGCTTTGCGGATGCAGCGATCTTGACCTCGCCGGTAGCCTTATCAACGGTATCGGTGTAATCAATGTTGACAGCGCAGTCGCCCATGGCAATGCGCTTCAGGCCCTCTTCGCCAAAGTCACGGTCCAGAATGAAGCAGGAGCTCACCAGGTGTGCGCCCTTCTTGGTCTTGACCAGCTGCAGAGCGGGGCGGATGGTATCGGCGGTGGAGTAAGTAGCGCCGCCCAGCAGGCAGTCAGCCTTGCCCATCTTGACCAGCATGGTGCCGAAGTAGTTGGACTTCTTCAGCATTGCGGTACACTCTTCAGCGGTCTGCTTGCCCTTGCGCAGCTCGACCATGGTGTTCACCATCTCGTCGAAACCTGCGTAGTTCTCAGGGTCAATGATCTCAGCAGCGGAAATATCAAAATTGCCTGCGGCAGCAGCGGCCTTGCACTCAGCCTCGTTGCCCACCATGACAACCTTCAGAACGCCCTCGGCCAGCAGCTTGCTGGCTGCCTCCAGGATGCGGGGGTCATTGCCCTCGGTAAAAACGATCGTCTTGGGGTTTGCCTTCAGCTGGGCTACCAGGGGTGCAAACATATCAGCCATTGTTGATTACCTCCGAAATTACTTTGCAATTATTCCCGGGCATCACAGATATGCCCTTCTTTTTTATTCTAGCACAGAGTCAGAAAACTTCAAGACAAATCTTGAATTTTGTGGTATATTTTAAGGAAGGAATCGTGCGATAATTTGTTAAGAAAATGTCATTTAGTTTGTGAGAGGATACCGAACTTATGGATTGGGAAACACTGAAAACCGACTGTCTTGCCTGTCAGCGCTGTCCGCTGCACACCACCCGGCACAACGTGGTGTTCGGGCAGGGCGTGGAGAATGCCGAGGTGCTCTTCGTGGGCGAAGGCCCCGGCCAGAGCGAGGACGAGCAGGGCCTGCCCTTCGTGGGACGCAGCGGCCAGCTGCTGGACAAATACCTCTTCGCCATCGACCTCGACCGTGCCTCCAACTGCTATATCGCCAACATCGTCAAGTGCCGCCCGCCCCAGAACCGCGACCCCCTGCCCGCCGAGAGCGAAGCCTGTATGCCCTGGCTGCGAGAGCAGTTCCGTCTGCTGCGGCCTAAAATCGTCGTCTGCCTGGGCCGAGTCGCCGCCCAGCGGATGATACGCGCCGACTTTTCGGTGACGAAGGAGCACGGCACCTTTATTGAGAAGAACGGCATCCTCTTCATGGGGACGTTCCACCCCGCCGCCCTGCTCCGTCAGCCCCAGAACAAGCCGGAGGCTTTCGGCGACTTTGTGGCCCTGCGGGATAAAATACACGAGGTGTGCGAGCATACGTACACTCCTTCCGTCGCCTCCGGCGACACCTCCCTCTAAGAGGGAGGCTTTGGCATTCCGCAAGATTTTGTCTTCGACGGGAAACTTTCCCGTCTTGTCAAAGGCTCCCTCATTGAGGGGCTGTCTGCGAAGCAGACTGGAGGAGTACACCTTTCACCTCATTTTTGCATACCCTATAGCAAAAGTGAGGTGTTTGAGTATGGATGCTGCACGCAGCGATTCTGTTGATTTCTTTCTGGGCACCACCACCCCCGCCGGGTTCAAGGGCTATTTTGAGCCGCTTCGGCGGGAACCGGGGATGCAGATGTATCTCATCAAAAGCGGGCCGGGCTGCGGCAAATCGACGCTGATGAAGCGGCTGGCCGTCAAGGCCGAGCAGAAGGGGGAGCCTATCCAGCGCATCCACTGCGCCAGCGACCCCGACAGTCTGGACGGCGTCATCTTTCTCGACAAGCGCGCCGCCATCGTGGACGCCACCGCACCCCATGTCATGGAGCCGGACGCCCCGGGCGCAGAGGAGCAGGTGGTGAGCCTGTACCACACACTGGACGCCGACGCCCTCCACGCCCACGCCGACGAGGTGAAGCGGCTCTTCGCCCAGAACACTGCCCTGCGCAGCCGGGCCGCGCGGTATATCGCATCTGCCGGGAGCCTGCTGCTGGACAGCCGCCGGGCTGAGGCGTGCAGTGCCAACTTCGAGAAAGTCCGCCGCTACGTCAAGCGGCTCTGCGCCCGGACTCTCCCCCGCCTGCCCGAGGGGGCCTCGGCCAGCGAAGAGCTGCGGCTGCTGTCGGCCATCACGCCGAAAGGGCCGGTCTTCTACCGCGGCACCGTACAGGCGCTGGCCGACCGGTATGTGGTCTTCCATGACGACTACGGCGCCGTCTCCCGCCTGCTTCTCGAGCTCATCCGGGCCGAGGCGCTGGCCCGGGGCTACCACATCATCACCTGCCCCTGCGCCATGCACCCCGACGACAAGATAGACCATCTCTTCATCCCGGCCCTCCGGCTGGCTTTCCTCACCGACAACCGGTGGCACCCGGTGCAGCTGCCCGGCGTGCAGGCCGTCCGGTGTACCCGTTTCGTGGACCGGGAAAATCTGGCGGGCTACCGCGCCCGTCTCCGCTTCAACGAGCGGGCGGCAGCAGAGCTTTTGGAACAGGCCGCCGACCTGATGGCACAGGCCAAAGCCTGCCACGACGAGCTTGAGACTTACTACCGCGCCGCCGTGGACTTCGGCAAGGTGGACGAAGCTGCCGCCCAGTGCGCCGGGATGCTGGGGCTGGCGTAAGAGTCAACCTCTCAGGCGCTCCCGCGCCAGCTCCCCCAAAGGGGGAGCCTTATACAAGATGATGCCATAAAAAAGGAAGTGACCCGCTATGCCTGCTTTTCGCCTGCCTGTCCGCCAGCTGGTGGAATTTTTGCTCCGCACCGGCAGCATCGACAGCCGCTTTACCGGCTTCGACCGCGCCAACGAGGGCGCACGCATCCACCGCAAGCTCCAAAAGGCCGCAGGCGAAGGCTACGCCGCCGAAGTCTTCCTCTCCGGCGAACGGGAGGCGGCGGGCATTCCCTTCACCATCGAAGGCCGGGCCGACGGCATCTTCACCGACGAGGCGGGCGTGACGGTCATCGACGAGATAAAGACCACAGCCGTCCCCGCCGACGACATCGCCGAGGACATGAACCCCTGCCACTGGGCGCAGGGAATGGTCTACGGGGCGCTGTATGGCCGTCAGCAGGGGCTGGAAAAGCTGGACGTCCGGCTCACCTACTACCAGATCGACACCGACGACATCCTCCGCTTCGTGCGGCATTTCACCCTTGAAGAGCTGGAAGCGTTTTTGCAGGATCTGCTCGAGCAGTACGCCCCCTGGGCGCAGCGTCAGCTGGCGTGGAAGGAGCAGCGGGGCGTGAGCCTTTCGGCGCTGGATTTCCCCTTCCCGGCCTACCGGCCCGGGCAGAGGGCGCTGGCAGGCGAAGTCTACCGCGCCTGCACTGCCGCGCCGTCTAAAAGCGGCGTCCGGCTCTTCTGTCAGGCCCCCACCGGCATCGGCAAGACCATGAGCGTCCTCTTCCCTGCTCTGCGGGCCATCGGCACCGGCTACGGCGAGAAGCTGTTCTACCTGACGGCCCGCAACACGACTCAGTCCGCCGCCGAGGATGCCATTGCGCGGCTGCGGGCGTCTGATCCCAAGCTGGCTCTGCGCAGCGTGACCCTGACAGCCAAGGAGAAGGTCTGCCTCCACCCGGATGCCGAGGGCCATCCCGCCTGCCTGCCGGAGCTCTGCCCCTACGCAAACGGCTACTACGACCGGGTGAACACGGCCCTGAAAGCCCTTCTGGACGACGGCACCGGCCGCTTCGACCGGGCCGCGCTGGCCGACGCCGCAAAGCAGTTCACGGTCTGCCCCTTCGAGCTGGGGCTGGATCTGAGCGAGTGGTGCGACGTCATCATCGGCGACTACAACTACCTCTTCGACCCCGTAGTGCATCTGCGGCGGTTCTTCGACAGCGCGGGCGACTGGCTCTTCCTCGTGGATGAGGCCCACAATCTGCCCGAGCGGGCGCGGGCCATGTACTCGGCGCGCTTCTGCAAGAGCAGCCTCACCGAGGCAAAACGCGCCCTCGGGCGGGGCAAAAGCACCCTTAAAACAGCTCTGAGCAAGGCCGACAAAGCCTTTTTAGAGGGACGGAAAGCGGTCTCGACCCTCGCGCCCCGCCGGGGCAGCACTGCCGCCGAAGAGGACGACAGCGGCCAGACCTCCCTGCTGGGATCTGGGGAGACGCCCGCCATCGGGCTGCCCGCCGCCGACTACGCTCAGGACGGCACGGTGTTCTGCAAGGAGCTTCCCTCAGCCCTGCTGGCCCCGCTGCGGGCGCTGACGGCTCCCTTGCAGGACTGGCTGGAAGACGATCCCGACGCCGAAGCCCACGCGGTCCTGCTGGATCTCTACTTTGAGGTGCAGGACATCCTGCGGGCGTCGGAACGGTACGACGAGCATTTTGCCGCCCAGCTCACCGCCCGGGGCAGTGACCTTGAATTGCAGCTGCTCTGCCTCGACCCGTCCCCCTTCGTGGACGCAAGCCTTTCGGCAGGGCGGGCGGCGGCGCTGTTCAGCGCGACGCTGACGCCGCCGGGCTACTACCGCACCGTCCTCGGCTGTCCCGAGGCCCGGGCCGTGGCGCTGGAAAGCCCCTTCCCGGCAGAAAACCTCGGGCTCTACTGTCTGCCCTCCATCTCCACCCGCTACCGCCAGCGGGACGCCAGCATCCGGCCCCTCTCGGACGCCCTCGCGGCGCTGGCGTCCAGCCGGGTGGGCAACTATCTGGCCTTCTTCCCCAGCTATGCCTATCTGCGGCAGGTGTGGGAGGACTTCACCGCCCGCTACCCGGACATCGGCACACTGGCACAGGAGAGCGGTCTGGACGACGCCGGGCGGGCGGCGTTCCTCGAGCGGTTTTCGCCCCGCCCGGAGAAGACGCTTCTCGGCTTCGGGGTCATGGGCGGCATCTTCGGCGAGGGCGTGGACCTGGCGGGCGACCGGCTCATCGGCTGCGCCATCGTGGGCGTGGGCCTGCCGCAGGTGAGTCCCCGTCAGGAGATGCTGCGCCGCTACTACGACGCCCAGAACGGGGCGGGCTTCGACTACGCCTACCGCTGGCCCGGGATGAACAAAGTCCTGCAGGCCGCCGGGCGGGTCATCCGGACGCAGGAAGATAAGGGCGTGGTGCTGCTCCTCGACGACCGCTTTGCCCAGAGCAAGTACGCCCGGCTCTTCCCGAAGCATTGGAGGCATCTGGAGTATCTGAGGGATACGGAAGAGCTGAAGAAAAAATTAGCGGAATTTTGGGGGACGCACTGAAGCCTCTCCCTTTGGGAGAGGTGGCACCGAAGGTGACGGAGAGGGCAAGCCATTTACGATAAAGCCGCTACACAGCGATAAGCAGACTTTTTGTCAGAGCGATACTTATCGTCGCGCTCCCGATTCTTTGTCAGCATCCTTGCCCTCTCAGGCGCTCCGCGCCAGCTCTCCCAAAGGGAGAGCCAAAAGGCATTCTTCCTGACGGGTTTTCTCCATTCACGCAGGAAACAGGGCGATTCGCGCAGGTTTTGTTGATTTTTTTCCCGCAGATGTGGTATATTCAAAGTAACCTGATATTCTACGGTCTCACCATTTTTTTCACCGTTCAAAGGAGGTTTTTGTATGTTGTCTTATCGTAAGCTTGCGATGCGTGTTCTGGGTCGCCCCCTCCATACGGAGGGTATCGATTCACCCCGTCCGGCCTCTCAGCGGGCAGCAGCGTTTGCCCTGACTGCCGCAATGCTCATCACCCTTACCGCCCCGGCTTTTGCCGAGACATGGTACATCGAGAATGGTGACATCACCGTGAAGGCAAGTGGGACCGAAGGGAAAAACACGGTCTCACAGGGGAATAAGAAGGATGTGGAGGACACCAACACCATCATCACAAATCAGAACCAGGACAAAGCTTCTTCCCACACCGTGACCATCGACGCCAACGATAAGAACGATAAGGTCGAGGTCACACTCAAGGATGTGAACATCGACACCAGCAGCCGGAACAAAGCCGCCGTAAGCGTGACCGGCAGCGGCAATACCACGATTAAGCTGGATGGCGACAACGCGCTGAAGAGCGACATCTACCGCAGCGGCATCTACGGCAGCGGCAGCCTCACCATCTCCGGCGGTACGGTCACTGCCAACGGCGACGACGGTGGCCACGGTATCTACAGCCGCGGCAGCATCACCATCTCCGGCGGTAGTACGGTCACTGCCAACGGCAGAAGCGGCACCATCTCCGGCGGCGACGGCATCCGCAGCGACGGCGGCGTCACCATCTCCGGCGGTACGGTCAACGCCACTGGCGGCAACGGCGGCACCATCTCCGGCGGCGACGGCATCCGCAGCGGCGGCGGCCTCACCGTCTCCGACGGTACGGTCACCGCCAAGGGCGGTAACGGCGACAGCAAAGACGGCTACGGCGGCGACGGCATCCGCAGCGGCGGCGTCGTCACCATCTCCGGCAATACGGTCAACGCCGCTGGCGGCTACGGCGGCAAAGTCGGCGGCTACGGCATCTGCAGCTTCGACCGTGTCGCCATCTCCGGCGGTACGGTCGAAGCCGCTGGCGGTAACGGCAGCACCGGCGGCGGCAGCGGCATCTACAGCAGCGTCATCGATCTGTCGGGCAGCCTCGAACTGACCGCCAAGGCCGGTAGTCCCACTGGCAAGGCCCTCTTGCAGAACGGCAGTGAGCTCGACCTCGACACCATCAAGGACAAGCTGGGTCCGGGCGCAAAAGTCACCGTCACCGATGCTAATGGCGAAACCAAGCAGGTCTCTATCCCCCGCCCTGTGGAGCCGGAAGAGCCTGTTATCCCCGGGGAGTCTTCTTCCTCTTCTGACGGCGGCTCTTCCGCCCCGTCCGCACCCGCCTCTCCCCTCCCCGGCCTGACTGTCACCGACAAGAGCGGCGCGGTCATCTCCTACACCAGCACCCAGAGCGGCAATACCCTCACCGTCTGCGTCGGACGGCTCACAGCCTCCTTCCGCATCTCGCTGGCCGCGCTGCGTCAGCTGCGGGCTGAGGGCATCGAGACCATCACCTTCCAGACCATCCTCTGCTCCACCACCCTCTCGGTGGACGAGCTGCTGGCCATGGGCGGCGAGGACGCCGAGGCTGTCCTGACCCACCGGCTCACCGATTCCAGCCTCACCGTGGGCTGAAGCTCCACTCTCCCCTTCCCACAGGCATAGAAAGGCCCCGCTGCCCTGCACATTTCATGCAGAGCGGCGGGGCCTTTTCCTGTTTTACTGCACCCCGGCAGAGACCGGGACTCGTTTTTCCTGCTTTTCGGGCTTTCTGCGCTGCTCTGCGGCGGCAGCGCGGGAGCGGTCGTAACAGTAGCGGATGATGGCCTGACGGCGGACGATGCCGATGAACATTCCCCGGTCATCCACAACGGGGACGAAGTTCTGGTTCATGGCCGCCTCGATGAGCTGGTCCATGCTCGTGGTGACCGTGACGGCCTTGTAGTCCCGCTTGTGGGCAAAGTCCCGGATGGGGATGTCCTCTGCCGCCTCAAGGTCGAGGCCGTGGAACTTTTTCAGCCCCCAGAGGATGTCCCCTTCCGTCAGGGTCCCCACATACTCTCCTTTGCGGTTGAGCACCGGGATGGATGCGTAGCGGTTGTTCTCCCATTTTTCCAGCGT
>ONZX01001408.1_pt1 | contig 12038 bp, 10 predicted proteins | sample 1671831 | NCBI WGS metagenome assembly ONZX01 (sample SAMN06348197, study PRJEB24527) | human gut metagenome | reverse complement strand
ACTCCATTGAATTTGAAAGCAAAGAAACAAAAAGCGAAGATCACATCCCGGATGAGACTGCAAATTTAAGTAATCTGCGAAGTGTCCTTGAGGCAACTGAGCGTGCAAAAGACGAAGAAGCGAAGCAGAAAATGAAGCAGACCAAAGTGGAGCCTGTGACGCAGGACATCGAGATTCCGGAATTTACAGAAGAGGAAGAAGAAATCGAAGAGACGCCGGCGGAGACAAAAACAGAATCGGAACCGGAAGAAGTGATGGTGGATGATGATCTGATCATCAACGATCCATTCGCAGATGAGGATGATCTGCTGGGAGAAGAGAAGACAGAGACCAAGGGTTCGGAGAAAGAAGTGCTTGGTGATCAGGTGGAAGCCGCAATGGAGCGCCTCGTCAGCGACACGGTAGGCCATATCCCAATGCCGGAAATAGACGATGAGGATGATGACTACGACGATTATGAGGATGACGACGAAGAGTACATTCCGCATGGCGCAAAACCGCAGAAGAAAAAGGGAAAAGGCGGTGCGGTTATCGCCGTTGCAGCCGTTGCTGTTATTGCTGTGGGAGGCTTTTTCTATGGAAGCAAAATGTTCCATTACCAGAATTATTTTTTCAACGGAACAACCATCAACGGAGTAGACTGCTCGGATATGACGGCCAAAGAGGCAGAAACGAAAATCAAAGAGCAGGCTGCAAACTATACCTTAAATGTAAAATTCAAAGACAATGATACGAAGAGTGTCAGCGGAAAAGACATCGACTACACCTACGCCGGAGACGGCAGCGTGGAGAGCGTGTTAAAGAAACAGAACAGTTTCCTCTGGTTCCTGGGAAATGGCGGAAAAGAGAAAGATTCCCAGGTCACCATGCAGTACAGTCAGGAAAAACTGGATGCGGTGATTGATGGATTTGACGAATTCCAGTCCGCAGACGGTGAGAATGCACCGGCCAGCGCCTACATCACCTTCCAGAACAATGAGTTTGAGATTGTGGATGCTGTTATGGGTGAGGGAATGGATCTTACCCTTGCAAAACAGTGCATCGAAAACGCGCTGATCAATGCGGATACCGAAGTGGATCTTGAAAAAGCAGGCGTTTACGACGGAACCTTGGTAACAGCAGATGACGAAACACTGAATGCACAGAAGGATCAGTTAAATGAACTGGTACGCGCAAGTATCACATACAGTATGCCGGATGGAACAACACAGGTTCTTGACGGAAATACCATGAAAGACTGGCTGGCAGTCGATGCGGATGGAAATTATTCCAAAGATGAAAACCAGTGGAATGAAAAAGTAAAAGAATATGTGGCAAATCTTGCGGCAGCGATTGATACCGATGGCAAGGATCACACCTTCCCGGCAACCGGTATCGAAGGCGGCGTGACCATCAGCCAGGAAGGCTACGGATGGAAAGTGGATCAGGAGCAGGAGATAGCAAAGATCGCAGAAGAAGTAGATGCTCACGCAGCAGATGCAAGAGAGCCGCAGTATGCGCAGAGAGAGTTTGCTGCTTCCACAGAGAACAACGGATTCGGCAAGACGTATGTTGAGGTTGATGCCAGCCGTCAGCATATCTGGCTCTACAAAGATGGAAATCTGGTTGTCGACGGTGACTGTGTAACCGGTCTGATGGAGCAGAGCAGCTACACGAAGCCGGGTATCTACACAACCGCAGCAAAAGAAAGCCAGAAAAAACTGCACGGAGAGCTTCAGGCAGACGGCAGCTATTCCTGGGAAAGAGATGTGGATTCCTGGATTCCGTTCAACGGAGAGATTGGTTTCTACGATGCTTCCTGGAGAAGTAGTTTCGGCGGAAACCTGTATCTGACTGCAGGATCGACGACAGGATCTGTTGCACTTCCGACTGCAGTGGCACAGGCATTATATGACAATGTCGATGACGGAACACCGGTTATCATTTATTATTCCGAAGCTTATGAGGTAAGTGAAGATACGCTTACTGTGACACAGGCACCGGAAGCAGATGACGAAAATGTCGATGATACGACGAATACCACGACAGTAACGCCGACGAGAACGCCATCCTACACGTACGATGATTACACGCCGTCAACTCCGTCAACCCCATCAACTCCATCAACCCCATCAACTCCATCGACCCCGTCTACGCCGGAACCGACCACAGCACCGACCGAGATCCCGTCTACGCCGGAGCCGACCGTAGCACCGACGGAGACCCCGTCCACACCGGAACCGACCCAGGAGCCGAGCGCACCGGATCAGGGAGACCATACGGGTGACGATGATTACCCAGGTAAGGGCGAGAGCTGAGAAAAGAAGAAATAGAACATAAAAAATACGCATTCCGTTATCAAAACAGGAATGCGTATTTTTTATGAGAAAGAAACTGTTAAAAATTAATTTTCCGGTACGAACAGTGTGACAAGATCCATCGGGGAAGTGATGGTGTAGTCCGGGTTTTCGGTCTGACCAAAACCGTATGCGGCATGGACAAACGGGATTCCGGCCTCGTGTGTCGCCTTGTAGTCGCCGTCGGTATCGCCGACATAGACCGCGTGCTGCAGATGGTTCTGTTCGATGATTGTACGGATGTTGTCTGCCTTTGCCTTTCCGGTATCGCCAGGACAGAGATGGCCTTTGAAATAGTGACCGAGGCCTGTGGCTTCCAGAAAAACTTCGATATAGCCCGCCTGGCAGTTGCTTACGATATAAAGCGGGTAATGTCTGGAAAGAATAGAAAGTGCATCGACAAGTCCCGGATAAACAGGAGCCGGTGTCGCAAGAAGTGCCTCATGCTCTTTGGCACAGCATGCCTCGATCAGTTCTAACTGGCGCTCCTTTGGATATTCGTGGAAAATGACGGCGGCGATATCCGGGAGCAGGCGGCCGAACAGGCCTTTTAACACGGTTCCGGTGAGGTTTGGTGTCATATCAGTTTCTTTTTCCATAATCTGATTCCATGCGTCGGCAACAACGTCTGTGGAGTCCCACAAGGTGCCGTCCACATCAAAAATAATACTGTCGATCAAGAGTTTTTCCTCCATATCTTAAGGGTTTTGGTTATTCTTTTAAAGTATTTATTAATTTTAATCAAAAACACGTGAGAGCGCAATGTTTATTTTGCATTTTGGAGGAAAATGTGGCAAAATAAGAATGATATATTAACAGGAGATTACTATGCAGGACACAATCACAAAGCCATTATTGAAATGGTATGGCGAAAATAAAAGAGTGCTGCCGTGGAGAGAAAAAAAGAACCCGTATGAAATCTGGGTTTCCGAGATTATGCTCCAGCAGACGAGGGTGGAGGCGGTCAAGCCGTTTTATGAGCGGTTTATGCGTGAACTGCCCAATGTCGCAGCACTTGCGGTCTGTCCCGAGGAAAAGCTTTTGAAGCTCTGGGAAGGCCTTGGTTACTATAACCGTGTGCGGAATATGCAGAAGGCCGCACAGAAAATTATGGAAGTGTATGACGGTGTATTTCCGGCAGATTACGAAGCCTTAAAAGGACTTCCGGGAATTGGAAATTACACAGCGGGAGCCGTTGCATCGATCGCGTTTTGCATTCCGGTGCCGGCGGTGGACGGAAATGTGCTTCGTGTGATGGCACGCCTCCGGGAGGACGGTGAGGACATTTTAAAGCAGTCCGTGAAAAACCGCGTGGAAGCGGAATTGACCGAAATCATGCCGGCAGAAGATCCGGGAGCCTTCAATCAGGCGATGATGGATCTCGGCGCAATGGTCTGTCTGCCGAACGGCGCACCAAAATGTGAAGTCTGTCCGCTTGTTGACCAGTGTCTGGCGGGACAGCATCAGACCTGGACGGAATATCCGTTTAAAAAGAGCGCAAAGCCGCGCAGAATCGAAGACAGAACCGTTCTGTTATTTCTGGACGGTGCGCACACAGCAGTGCGGAAACGGCCGAAAAAAGGACTTCTGGCGGGACTTTACGAGTTCCCGAACTTCGATGGCGTGCTCTCCGAACAGGAAGCACTTGAAGAGGCAGAAAAATTCGGCGTGACGCCGCTTCATATTCAGGCATTGCCGCCGTACAAGCACATTTTTTCCCATGTCGAGTGGCATATCACAGGATACGCCATTAAAATTGCAGGAAACGATGTGGAGCAGGAAGGGGAAGAAAAAGCCGGATTGATTTTTGCGGATGCGAAAACCGCGGCTGAAAGATATGCCATTCCGTCTGCGTTTGCGGAATACGCAAAATATACAGATCTGGAACGTGCCTGAAACGGCAGAAGAGCAAAAAAGAGCAGGGAGAAAAAAGATGAAGATTTTATCAATTGCAGTACCATGCTATAATTCAGAAGCATATATGGAGAAATGTATCGATTCGCTGCTGGTCGGCGGAGAAGAAGTAGAAATTCTGATCGTGGACGATGGTTCCAAGGACGGAACCACAGAGATTGCAGACCGCTATCAGGAAAAATATCCGACGATTGTAAAAGCGATTCATCAGGAAAACAAGGGCCACGGCGGAGCAGTCAACACGGGTGTGGAAAATGCGACGGGTCTGTACTTTAAGGTTGTGGACAGTGATGACTGGGTAAACCCAGAGGCATACCAGAAGATTTTAAATGTTCTGGCAGAAGTCGTACGCGGACCGAAAACACTCGACCTTCTGATCAGTAACTATGTGTATGAAAAAGAGGGCGCCAAGAGAAAACGTGTGATGCGCTATGCGAAATCGCTGCCGGAAGGCCGTTTTTTCGGATGGGATGAGGCGAAAGCTCTCGGCAAAACACATTATCTGCTGATGCATTCGCTGATTTACCGGACTTCTCTTTTAAGAGAGTGCGGCATGAAGCTGCCGGAGCACACCTTCTATGTGGATAATCTGGTTGCGTTTATTCCGCTTCCGTACGTCAAAACGATGTATTATCTCGATGTCAATTTCTACCGCTACTTTATCGGGAGAGCCGACCAGTCGGTTAACGAGAAAGTCATGATCGGCAGAATTGACCAGCAGATCCGTGTCAACAAGCTGATGATCGATTACCTTGGTGAACAGAAAGGGCTGTCGAAGTACCTGCGGAAATATATGATCAGCTATCTGACCATTATTATGACGGTTTCTTCCGTGATGATGATGCGCTCCGGAACGGAAGAAAATCTCGAGAAAAAGAACGATCTGTGGAGATACCTGAAACAGGAGGATGCAGCCGATTACTTCCGCATCCGCCACGGCATTTTCGGAACTGTTATGAGCAGCAAATCAAAACCGGGACAGAAAATTGCAGTCTATGCCTACAAGGTAGCGCAGAAACTGTATGGATTTAACTAGAAAGTAACGAAGCGGAGGAACGAACAATGCGAGTAGGAATGGGTTACGATGTGCATAAACTGGTGGAAAACCGGAAACTGATTCTGGGCGGTGTGGAAATCCCGTATGAATATGGCCTTCTGGGACATTCCGATGCAGATGTGCTGGTCCATGCCATTATGGATGCGCTTCTCGGCGCTGCAGCACTGCGGGACATCGGACGCCATTTTCCAGACAATGATCCGGCGTATGAGGGCGCAGACAGCATCGAACTGCTGAAAAAAGTGGGTGAGATGCTCGAGGAGCGGATGTATCTGATTGAAAATATCGATGCAACCGTTATTGCACAAAAGCCGAAGCTCCTGCCATACATCGACACGATGGTGAAAAATGTGGCGGAGGCGCTTCATCTCGAAGAGGATCAGGTCAATATCAAGGCAACGACCGAGGAAGGACTTGGCTTTACCGGAAAGAAAGAGGGAATTTCCGCACAGGCGATCTGCTGCATTTCCAAGGCACTCGACCTGATGCCGGACGACCGGATCGCAGGCGGATGCAGCGGCTGCCCAGGATGCGCAAAGAACGCAGAAGAATAAAAGAGAAATGCGATTGCACAAGGCCGGAAGATGTGGTAGACTGGAAGAAGAATAAGGGAGTAGTCGGCGGCATACGTGACGCTATAAGGCCAACAACCGAAGAAAAAGCATTTCTTCTGGCTTTGTATGAAATGACAAGACTTATCTGTATCAACAAATATGGTGCGGATAGGTCTTTTTCTATATAGAAAGAGACCAGTGTACCAGTGGGAACTTATCACAGGAACGCAAAAAGCGTTTTCAGAAGAAAGGACGGATGGAAATGAAAGAGTATCTGGAAAAAAGTTCGAAGATTCTTGATGAGTTACAGACAACGGAGCAGGGACTTTCCGAGGCGGAAGCTGCGCGGCGGCTTTCCGAACACGGACCTAACCGGCTGGCGGCGGGAAAAAAGAAGAGCAATCTGCAGCGGTTTTTCGAAGAGCTGAAAGACCCGATGATCCTGATCCTGCTCGCCGCAGCGCTGATTTCCGGCATCACATCGGCGTATGAAGGCGAATCGTACGCTGATGTGGTCATTATTCTCGCCGTTGTCATCATTAATGCGGTGCTCGGTGTTCTGCAGGAGAGCAAGGCAGAGAAAGCGATTGAAGCTCTGCAGAAGATCGCGGCAGCCACGTCGAAGGTGATGCGCGGCGGGAAAATGGAAGTGAAAAAGAGCGAGGAGCTCGTACCCGGTGATATTGTAATTCTCGAAGCGGGCGATGCTGTTCCGGCGGATGGCCGTATTTTAGAGAGTGCCAGCATGAAAATCGAGGAAGCAGCGCTGACGGGAGAATCTGTCCCGGTCAATAAAACAGCGGATGTTCTGAACGCCGGCGCAGCCAGCGAGGTTCCGCTCGGGGACCGGAAAAACATGGTCTATATGGGAAGCACCGTTGTCTATGGCCGCGGCCGCGCTGTTATCACCGGAACGGGTATGAAAACCGAGATGGGAAAAATCGCCCATGTTCTGACGCAGTCGGCGGATGAGAGTACACCGCTGCAGAAGCGGCTGAACCAGCTCAGCAAAATCTTAAGCGTGATGGTGCTCGCCATCTGTGCCGTGATTTTCGTTGTCGGCATTTTAAAAGAGGGCGTGACGCCGCAGAACATCTTAAATACCTTTATGGTAGCCGTCAGCCTTGCCGTAGCGGCAATTCCGGAAGGACTTGCAGCAGTTGTCACAATCGTGCTTTCCATCGGTGTGACCAAAATGTCAAAGCGGAATGCGGTGATCCGGAAACTGACGGCTGTCGAGACGCTCGGCTGTACGCAGGTGATCTGCTCGGATAAGACAGGAACGCTGACCCAGAATAAGATGACCGTGGTAAAACATGAGGGAAGTGATATAAAACGTCTCGTATCCGTCATGGCACTCTGCTCCGATGCGGAGCCGGACGAAAACGGCGAGGCAGTCGGAGAACCGACGGAATGTGCGTTGGTCAACGATGCGCAGAAAGAGGGATGCCCGAAGAAGAGCCTGTCCGTCCAGTATCCGCGTGTCGGGGAAGCGCCATTTGATTCGATGCGGAAACGCATGACAACGATCCACCGCGCAAACGACGGAACGTATTTTTCCTGCACAAAAGGCGCACCGGATGAGATTCTGAAGCGGTGTACCTCCGTTTGGCGTGACGGCAGAAAACAGCCGATGACAGAAGCATTCCGGCAGGAAATCCTGTCGCAGAACAAGGCGATGGCAGACCAGGCACTCCGCGTGCTGGCGGCAGCAGGAAGAGCGTGGAACCAGATGCCGTCCTCCCAGGAGCCGGACTTTCTGGAGCAGGATCTCTGCTTTTTAGGACTTTGCGGTATGATTGATCCGGTGCGGCCGGAAGTAGTCGATGCGATCCGGGAATGCCGCGGGGCAGGCATCCGTCCGGTGATGATTACGGGTGACCACAAAGACACAGCGGTTGCTATTGCAAAAGAGCTGGGTATTCTGGAGGCGGGCTGGAAAGCGGTAACGGGAGCCGAGATTGACCAGTTAAGCGACGAGGAGCTTGAACGGAGAATCGAGGAATATGCTGTTTACGCACGCGTCCAGCCGGAGCATAAAGTGCGGATCGTCGATGCGTGGAAGCGGAAAGGCAGAATCACCGCGATGACAGGAGACGGAGTCAACGATGCGCCGTCGATCAAGCGTGCGGATATCGGCATCGGAATGGGCATCACGGGAACGGATGTGACGAAAAACGTGGCAGATATGGTGCTCGCGGACGACAACTTTGCGACGATCATCGCGGCGGTTGAGGAAGGAAGACGAATCTACGATAATATCCGCAAGGCAATTCAGTTCCTTCTGGCATCGAACCTTGCCGAGGTGCTGTCGATTTTCTGCGCGACGCTGATGGGCTTTACGATTTTAAATCCGGTGCATCTGCTCTGGATCAACCTGATTACGGACTGCTTCCCGGCGCTGGCGCTCGGTATGGAGGACGGTGAGGCAGACATCATGAAACGCCCGCCGAGAAATGCGGATGACGGTATTTTTGCGGACGGCCTCGGCTTTGATGTTGCGTTTCAGGGCATCGTGATTACGGTGCTGACGCTGGCGTCCTACTTCATCGGCCACTATCTGGAAGCCGGCCGCTGGGAAATCGTCAACAGCCCGGACGGCATGTCGATGGCGTTTCTGACACTCTCTATGGTGGAAATTTTCCATTCCTTCAATATGAGATCACGGAAAGGTTCTATTTTCCACATGAAGCATCAGAACAAGTATCTGTGGGGCGCGATGGCACTCTCATTTGTCCTCACATCCGCCGTCATTTACATCCCGGTACTGTCGAGTGCGTTCGGTTTTGAGCGGATCAGCGCGTTGGAATATGATGTGGCGATCGGCCTTGGACTGCTTGTCATTCCGGCGGTCGAAATCAGCAAGTGGATCCGGCGGAAATTTGCTTGACAAACGAGAAAAATTTGCATAAACTAGAACAAACGGAAACAGAAAAAGGCTTGGAACGGAAAAAGTAGAAAATCAGAATTGTTTCACAGAGAATGGCAGACAAATGGGGCTGGAAGCTGCCTGAAACGAGGGTTTTTGAAGTGCGTCCGGAAGCTGGCCGGGTGAAGCGGAAAAAGTGGGTAGTCCGGCACGGGTCCTGCACGTTATGCAGAAGAAAAGAAGAGGGCAGGTGTGCCCTTAAAGTAAAGTGGAACCACGGAGCTATTTCGTCTTTATCGGAGATGAAACAGCTCCGTTTTTGAATATTGCCCTTCGGGCAAAAAAGGTGGTAAGAAATAAAAATCTGAAAAAGTCCTGGCAGGAGGCAAGGAGAGGAAAGATGAGTTTTTTCGCGTATTTTAAAGAGGAATTTCAGGTGATTCAGGAGCGGGATCCGGCGATACATTCTCCCATGGAAGTCTTGCTGTATCCTTCATTTCGTGTTATGCTGAAGTACAGACGGGCGCACAAGCTATATCTGAAAGGCCATTACTTTCTGGCCAGGTGGATTTCACAGCGGGCAGCGAGAAAAACTGGTATCGAAATCCATCCGGGTGCGACGATCGGAAAGGGATTGTTTATTGATCATGGTTCTGGTGTGATTATCGGAGAAACAGCCATTATCGGAGACAACGTGACGCTGTATCAGGGCGTGACGCTTGGCGGTAATGGTAAGGAGACCGGGAAACGTCATCCGACGCTGAAGGACAATGTTATGGTCAGCGCCGGTGCGAAGATCATCGGATCGTTTACGATCGGGGAAAACTCCAAAATCGGAGCCGGATCGGTTGTGATCGAGGAGGTTCCGCCGAACTGTACCGTCGTCGGCGTGCCGGGGCACATTGTGAAGCAGAATGATGTGCGGATTCCGAGAAAAAGCATGGATCACATTCATCTGCCGGACCCGATTTTCGAGGATATCAAAGTACTGCAGCAGGAGAATACGGAGCTTACGAACCGTGTGCTCGAGCTGGAGGGCGAGCTGCGTCAGATGAGGAAAAAAGAAAGGACAGAACAGAAGTGACGGAAGTGGGCAAAGAGACAGAAAACGAGGAGCTTTTTCCAGAGGCGGTTTTCGGGGAGAAGGATTATCTTTCGGAGGTATTCGGACTGGAACAGCATGACATCCGCATGTATTCGCCGCTTACGCTGGCCTACATCGGGGATGCTGCGTATGAGATCGTCATCCGCACGATTCTGGTGCGGAAAGCAAATATGCAGGTCAACAAGCTGCACCGCCATGCGGCAGGGCTTGTAAAGGCGGAGAAACAGTCGGCGATGATTGAAATTCTGGAGCCGCTGTTTACCGAAGAGGAAAAACAGATTTATAAAAGAGGCAGAAATGCGAAATCCTATACCAAGGCAAAAAATGCGTCCACGATCGACTACCGCCGGGCAACCGGGTTTGAGGCCGTGATGGGGTATCTGTACCTGAAAGGGGATTACAAGCGGATGATCGACCTGATCCGGGCAGGACTTGGCGAAGTGTGAGAGCAGATAAGATTCAGAAAATAAAAAAGAAGCGGCAGGGCAGTGGGGCTTTTGAAAAAGCAAAAGTTCCCACTGCTTTTGGGACCGCGGAACAGGAATGATATGAGAGAAAACAACAGAAACGACAAGAGAAACTTTGAGAGAAGAGACGGAAAAAAACGTGACTTTAAGGGGAAACGAGATTACCGTGACAGAGACAGAAAACAGGAAGTACAGCAGGCGGATGAGGAGTTTACAGGCGGCATGGTAGAGGGAAGAAACGCTGTCATCGAGGCGTTCCGCTCCGGCAAGACCGTGGACAAGCTGTTCGTCCTTGCAAGCAGCCAGGACGGTCCGATCCGCACGATCATCCGTGAGGCGAAAAAACACGATACCATCATCAATTATGTAGAAAAAGAACGTCTTGACGAGCTGTCCACCACCGGAAAGCATCAGGGTGTCATTGCACAGGTGGCTTCCTACAGTTATGCAACCGTTGAGGACATCCTCGCGCGCGCAGAGGAGAAAGGGGAGCCGCCATTTATCCTTCTGCTGGACGGCATTGAGGATCCGCATAATCTCGGTGCGATCATCCGTACCGCAAACCTGGCAGGTGCACATGGTGTCATCGTGCCGAAGCACCGCGCAGTCGGCCTGACAGCAACCGTTGCCAAAACGTCGGCAGGTGCATTAAATTACACACCGGTGGCAAAGGTGACGAATCTGGTGCAGACCATGGAAATGCTGAAGGAAAAGGGCATCTGGTTTGTCTGCGCGGACATGAACGGACAGAGAATGTATGATCTCGACCTCAAAGGACCGATCGGCCTTGTAATCGGAAATGAGGGAGAGGGTGTCAGCCGTCTGGTGAGAGAAAACTGCGACTTCACAGCCACAATTCCGATGAAAGGCGATATCGACTCTCTGAACGCTTCCGTGGCAGCCGGCGTGCTCGCTTATGAGATTGTAAGACAGAGAAGCTGCTAGAAATTGCGGAAAATCACATTACGCTCCGGCGGAAGAAAGATGAAGGATACAAGAGATATGATGGTGAAAGATTACGATACCTGTACGGATGAGGAGCTGATTGCGCGTCTGCGGGCAGGAGAACGCGAGATTACCGATTATCTGATCGACAAATACAAATCGCTGGTGCGGACCAGGGCGAGGGCGCTGTACCTGGTGGGCGGAGATCACGAGGATCTGATCCAGGAGGGCATGCTCGGACTTTTTAAGGCAGTGCGTGACTACAAACCGGGGAAGGAGGCATCGTTTGCCACCTTCGCCGGCCTGTGCATCGACCGTCAGATGTATTCGGCAGTGGCATCGTCCCAGCGCCAGAAGCATCAGCCGCTGAACAGCTTCGTCTCGTTAAGTGAACCGGTTTCCGAGCAGGAGCTGCGCCTGGTGGACGAGGAGACACCGGAGGAGATCATGATCAGCCGGGAAAACGTAATCGGCATGCATGAGCGGATCAAAGAACGGCTCAGCAAATTTGAGTACCAGGTGCTGGAATTGTATCTGAAAGGGTACGATTATACGCAGATTGCAGAAAAACTTGGAAAGCAGCCGAAGGCAATCGACAATGCACTGCAGAGAATCCGCAGTAAAGTGCGGGAGGTCTGTTCGTGAGATGGAAAAACGACCGAAAAAATTACGGTGAATTGTCAAAAGCGTAGGAAAATCTGTGAACAAATAAAAATTTTCAAATTTGTAGAAAAAACTGTTGACAATTCACTATAGTTTTGATAGAATACCAAATGTAGCAAGGAGCTAAC
>ONZX01001398.1_pt1 | contig 12106 bp, 9 predicted proteins | sample 1671831 | NCBI WGS metagenome assembly ONZX01 (sample SAMN06348197, study PRJEB24527) | human gut metagenome | reverse complement strand
GATCTACACTCTTTCCCTACACGACGCTCTTCCGATCTGCTTTTTTGCTATTTTCGGAAATACCATATTTACTATCCATATTATCTTCATATCGTACCTCCTTGTTATTGCCAAAAGAATGCGTAATACGGGTGATTTAATATAAGCTTAAGTATCAAAAAGCCTACTCCGGCAGCGTAAATCACGGGCTGCCACCGTTTGTTAAATGCTCTTACAAGTTCCGGAACAAGGAGCATAAAAAACAGAGCATAATACTGCTGAACGCGCATAAACGATTGATTTCGCAGCGTCAAAAGCGTAAATGCTGTCGTAAATAATGCCGCATTGTAAAGAGCTTTGAACTTTTCTTCGTCCGTATTCTTTTTAATGAAGCGGTACAAAACGAATGCCGAAACCGTTAAAAGACAAATAACCAGCGTATATGAGTATGTATCAAGCAAATACTCTTCTTCTACATCATATCCGACGAATTCGGCAAACGGCTCATACAAAGTTTTTCCCAAAATTAGGAAAGCGGCGGTTATTGCGGAAAAAATACCGACATACCGCCAGGTGATTTTTTTGTACGCAAAAAATACAAACGGTAAAAAGCAAACGCACGACTTATGTATAAAGAACGATAAAAATACCAAAATCAAAAACGGTATCGGCTTTTTCTTTTTTATAAATTCATATCCGATAAAAACAACAAGCGATGTTGCTATTGTTTGCCTTATACCGGTAACCGCATAAAACGAATAAAACAGCGTCGAAAAAATAATAAAGCTGAGGCACGGCATAGAAGAATTCCTGTAAATCCATATCGCCATCGGTATCATAAACAGAAGAGCTATAAATACAAGGTACACTTGGTAATTCGTGGAAAAAACTTGAAATATCTTTACAAAAAGCGCATAACCGGGGTCCTTTATTTCCGCTCCGCCGATATAAGCAGATACATTGGCAAAAATTTTGTGCCATGATGTGAGGCCTATCCTGTAAAAGCTTCTGCGGTATCCTATTGTATCCGCTCCGACAGTCATTCCTCTGAGTCCGGATAAAATTACCCACTGAACACAGGCAATCGCACAAAATGCTTTTTTTTTGTTTTTACTCGGCTTGTATTTGAGCAAAAAGAATGCCCATATGAGTGCAATATTCAGTAAATATACGGACATTCTTTTCCCTCCTTACAAGACTTTTTTATACTCTCCTTAAGTAACATCTGAATATTAACACGATCAAAAGATCTTTTGCCGTATTCCCAAGCTTTTTCCGAGTATTCGTCAATCAGTTCCTTGTCGTTTATAAGCAAATTTAATTTTTCGTATATTTCATCGTTGCTTTTTGCAACGACCGCGGCGTCATTTTTTATAAGGCAGTCAATTGAAGCCGCTTTTTCGGGTCCGACGGCAAAAATACATTTGGCGCTGTGAAAACAGTCAACGAGCTTTGTCGAAAAAGAGTAATGAATAGAGAGATAATATTGCGGGTCAAAGCTCTCCGCATGCACCAGAATGTCCGCATCCTTTTGCATCTTTTCAATCTCCGCAGCTGGCGCAGCGCCCATGAACACGGCGTTTTTGCCGTCCGCAATGGCGTCCTTTTGTGCATCGGACAGCAGCGTTGCCGAATAGATATGCAGTACGGCACGCATGCCGTTCTTATTGATATGCTGCAGCGCTTCTTTGACGGCGGCAAGCGTTTCCCACCTGCCGAGCGCCAGATTGCCCGCATAAAGCAGCCTAAGCGGCTCATGGTGCGGCGTCGGCATCGGCCTTTCGGAAAAGTCCGCACCTTTCGTCATGATCTCACAGGAACGCCCGAAAATACGCTCATAGTCTGCCTTTTGTTTCTCGGAAATGACAAACAGCGTATCTGCCCTTTTTGCTATTTTACGCATGTATCGCCTATGCACCGTCTGCGACAAGCGCGTCAGCGGAGCAGACCAACCGACGGTATAGCTGTAGTTATCGTCCCACGCAAACAGCATCAACGGTGCGCCGCTGTGCTTTTGGGCAAAGGCGGTCATTGCGCCGAGCGAGAGGTTTTCATTCAGAATGGAAACGATAAGGTCTGGCTGTACTTCCTCAATGAATGTCCGCAGGTTGCGGTTTTTCCACGGCGCGATCTTCCAGAGGATATCACGGGCGATATATTTGATCTGGGAGACATTGCGCTTGGCGACCGCCTCCAACTGCATGGCATGCTCGTCGAGCACTTGATCATTCGCCGTGACGCGCTCGCCGATGCGGTCGCGGCGAAAAATGTAGCGAGGCAGCTCCGCCTCCGCAATGCGAAAAGCGGCTTTTATCTTTTTGTCGGGCACCTCGCTGCGGGTGAAAAGGCTGTAAAGCTCGGTGTCCGCAAGCTCACCGAACAGATTGAGAAAGGTGTTGCCGCTGCTGACATTGCAGGCGATGGCACCGCTGGTAACAAATAATACTTTCATAGCTATTACCACCATTCGTAGATATTGCTTTTGCTTTTATTAAAACGGCAGATGCGTATTTACAAGATAATAGATTCGCTCGCAATGCATGCGCCTTTCTGTTTCATTATAATTTGTAACGGTTATTCCAAGGCGGTCTATCATCGGGTTCATTTTGCGAATGACATCATAATGAGGAATGTCTGCTATCCGTTTTTCCAACGGCAGGCGCAAAAACAACTCCATAAGCAAACGGTTATTGTACGGAATGGTGATGTCATACGAAATGCGATGTTCCGCCGTTATTTTCAGACCGCCCCAACCGCCGTAGCGCATTTCCCAAAGATACATATCGCTTGCATCAAAATTGTAAATTGCATCAAATGCCGTTTTTTGAATATACTCTCTGAATATCTTATCGGTTTTATGTGCTGATAAACGGTTATAACTGAAGAATTTATACATGGTGGTCATTTGTCGTGCAGATAAACGGTGCGGCATTTTTCTGAAGCCGAACTTTTTATAATAATTTGCTCTGCCGATTTCAGACACCCAGGATTTTACTTCAAGTGAAACTGCGCCGGTATTGAGAAAATACAGGCGTTTGCGAACATCATTATCATTGACAGAGCCGATGTCGCCGAGATTATGCTCCAGAATGGAGCGTATAATGGGAAGGTCGGCAAAATCTTCATTGTTCTCCGAAATGACATAGGTTTTGTGTTCGACACCGATGGCATCTGCAATTTTTGCGGCGGCGTCGGCATCGGGCTTGTCGCCGTACATGGAAATATAACTATAGTATCTAAACTGATCATATAGCCCGTTTGCACAGGCTAAGGTAGTTTTGCTGTCCATGCCGCCGGTCATGGAAATAGAAGGATGATCCCACTTTTCAGAGATCAAACGCATTGTCTCATGAAGAATTTCTGCAATTTTTGAAATCACTCTGTCATATTCTTCTTTACTTGTTACTTTCTCAAGATCTCGGAAGGGATAAAACCTTGTGAGCTTACAGGTGTGCTCGGCACATGACAGGGACAATATATGATTCGGCACGAGACGGAACACATCTTCAAACTGTGAAATATCGCCCGGAAAGAAAACACCGTACATTTTCCAGAAACGGTAATGTTGCATTTTTTTTGCGTAGTCGGTTTGCGGCAGGCGGCAAATATCACCGATCAATTGCGCATGCGAGGAAAGGTAAAAATGAGCGTTGATACAAGCATACCAATTAGATTGCATGCCGGCACAATCGCCGAAGACTTCAACCCGGTCGTCGCTGATGACGATTAATGTAAAAAGACCTGTCCACTCGTTGTAATAGCTGAGCCTATCTTGTGCCTCAAGGTATTTTTCTAAAATTTCCTTTTCGTTATACAGTCCGTCAAACGGGTTGTACACATGACCGATTAAAACCGCTGTTATGTCGGATGTGGCAGCAATATAACAGTTCAATTCCGGATGGACAAGCAACTGATAATTGCAGACACCTATTTCCTTCCATGTACCATAAAACGGAAACGCTGTTGCATCGACGGCGGCATCGGTAAAAAGAAAGCCGCGTGAAAAAAGAAGGTGGCGATACTGCGGATTTTTCTCTGCTATTTCTAATATATCTTTCATCATCACAAGTTCTCCTTATACCACTCGATAGCAAGCTTGATGCCGTCCTGGAAGCTGTAATCGGGATCGTAGCCGAGGAGTTTTCTCGCTTTTGAAATATCGGCGTTTGAGTGCTTTATGTCGCCCTTTCTGTCCGGGCCGAAATTCGGTTCGACGTCAACGCCGAGTGCCTTTGTAAGACCGTAATAAATGTCTATAAGGTACTCTCTGCCGCCGTAGGCGATATTAAACGCGTTGCCTGCCGCCTCGTGAGAAGCAAGACAAGCTTTGAGGTTCGCTTCAATAACATTGTCGATATAAGTAAAGTCTCGGCTCTGCTTACCGTCGCCGTTGATTGTCGGCACCTCGCCGTGCATAAGTTGTTTTAAAAATTTCGGAATTACCGCGGCATACGCGCCGTCCGGATCCTGACGTCTGCCGAATACGTTAAAATATCTCATTCCGTATGTATCAAGTCCGTAGTGCATGGTATAAAGCTTTGCCCATTCCTCGTCGCAGCGCTTTGTAAGAGCGTAAGGAGAAAGAAGATTGCCCTCTCTGCCCTCGGTTTTGGGTAGGTGCGGCTCGTCGCCGTATACGGACGAAGAAGATGCATATACAAACTTTTTAACACCGCATTGTCTTGCCGCTTCGAGCATATTGAGCGTTCCCTCAATATTGTTTTTGCAATAAAACAGCGGCATTTCAAGGCTTCTCGGAACGCTTCCCCACGCCGCCTGATTAAGCACATAGTCTACGCCCTCGCATGCCTTCATACAGGTGTCAAGGTCTTTAATGTCGCCTTTTATAAACTCATAGTTCGGATTGCCGAGGAACATATCAACGTTTTCCTGCTTGCCGGTCGATAGGTCGTCAAGCGCTCTGACCTTATAGCCCATATTGAGTATAGCTTCGCAAAGATTTGAGCCGACAAAGCCCGCCGCACCCGTCACAAGAAACAGCGTATCCGACGGAAATTTCAAATTTTTATAACCCATAATCAAAGTCTCCAATATTTATAGCCCGCTTTTTCGTATTCTTTACGAGAAAGCAGCCCTTTAATATCAACAAGCACCTTTTCTTCGTTACGGCCCGATTTGAACATTTTGTCAAAATCGGCCTGCCCGAGATTTTTAAACTGCTCATGAGCAACGGCAAGTATTACGGCATCGCAATTTTTTATATCGTTAATATCGATAAATTCAATTCCGTAAAGACGCTTTGCTTCGTCAGCATCAGCTTCAGGGTCGGCTATTACCGGGGTTATTCCGTACTCGCGAAGCTCATTGTATATGTCGATGATTTTCGTATTTCTCGTGTCGGGGCAATTTTCTTTAAACGTAAAGCCGAGAATCGCAACCTTTGCGTTTTTTACCGGGACATCCGCCTTTATAAGATTTTTAACGGTGTTTTCGGCTACATATTTGCCCATATCGTCGTTTATGCGTCTGCCGGAGAGAATAATTTGGCTGTGATAGCCCATTTCCTCGGCCTTGTATGTAAGGTAATAGGGGTCAACGCCTATGCAGTGTCCGCCGACAAGCCCGGGATAGAATTTGAGGAAATTCCACTTTGTGCCTGCCGCCTCCAAAACGGATTTTGTATCTATGCCCATTTTGTTGAAGATTATTGACAGTTCATTCATAAACGCAATGTTTATATCCCTCTGACTGTTTTCAATAACCTTTGCAGCCTCGGCAACCTTGATGCTCTCCGCTCTGTGTACGCCTGCCTTTACGACAAGCTCATAGGTTTTCGCCACGGTATCAAGAGTTTCATCGTCCATACCGCTTACTATTTTTGTTATTGTCTCAAGGCGGTGTACCTTGTCGCCGGGATTTATTCTCTCGGGACTGTAACCGATTTTAAAGTCCGTACCGCATTTAAGCCCCGACTCTTTTTCGAGTATCGGCACGCAAATATCCTCGGTAACGCCGGGATAAACGGTGCTCTCATATACAACTACCGAGCCTTTTGTAAGATTTCTGCCGACAATTTCGCTCGCTCCCTCTACCGGTGTAAGGTCGGGGGTGTGGTCGTCGTTTACGGGAGTAGGCACGGCAACAATTATAAACCTTGCCTCCTTGAGCTTGCTTTCGTCCGCCGTAAACTCGACAGAACAATTCTTAACAGCCTCGTTGCCGACTTCATTGGTCGGGTCTATGCCGTTCTTGTAAAGCTCTATTTTCTTTGCATTGAGGTCATAGCCTACAACCTTAACCTTCTTTGAAAACGCAACGGCAATCGGCATACCTACGTATCCGAGGCCGACAAGAGCCAATTTTTCATCACCCGAAACGAGCTTTTCATACAACTGCATATTTATTCGTCCTTTCTATGTTAAGATGACAGCACATATCATCGTTAACCTTATCAACGCTGAATTTTTCGCGGGCATATTCCGCCGATGCCGCACCGAGCGTTTTTATGAGCTCGGGATTCTCAATAAATTCCGTCATTTTTTCGGCAACCGCCTCTGCATTTTTTACGGGAACCAAAAATCCCGTTTTCCCGTCAATCACGGTTTCGCGGCATCCGGGTGCGTCGGTCGTTATAATCGCTCTGCCCATGCTCATCGCCTCCAAGACCGTTCTCGGAGTGCCCTCGCGGTATGACGGCAAAACATATACCGAGCACTGCTTGTAATAATCCTCAACTCTGTCCGTCTCGCCGAAATGCTCTATTATTCCCTTTTCGACATACGGCGCCAAATCCTCCTTTGACAGAGAATCCTGTATATTTTCGCACGCTCCGAGCAGCATAAATCTGACCTCTGGGTGCTTTTCCTTGACAAGCTCGCACGCCCTCAAATACTCGCGTATGCCCTTTGAATACATAACGCGCGACAGCATAAAGAACGTGATTTTATCGGGATAATCCGCAACGGAAAAACGGTTTGTATTGACGCCCGAACCGTTTACAACTCGGCATTTTTCGGATTTAACAAGTCCCGATGAAACGAACTGCTCTCTGTCGTCGGGATTTTGGAATATCACCGTATCGGCACAGTTCAGAGCCTTTTTATAAAGCACCGACATAACGGCTCTTATGGCTTTTGCCTTCTTAGTCTGCGCGGTAAACGCATAGCCGAGCCCCGTTATCATGGCGACCTTGTGCGGAACACCGGCTTTTTTTGCGGCTATGGAGCCGTATATTACGGGCTTCGATGTGTACCCGAGAACCACATCGGGCTTTTCCTTTTTAAACAGCTCGTAAAGAGCCTTTTGATATTTCAGGTCCTCCTTCGGATTTACTCCGTTTTTATTCATAGGTATCTCGACGAAGCGTGCGCCGAGAGCCTCGATTTTTTCAACACCCACCCTGTTGGGGCCCGTGACAATAACCTCGTATCCGCAAGAGATAATTCTCTTTATTAAGTCGCCTCTGAAATTATACGCCGTTCTGTTTTTCGGCGAAACCAATATGAACCTCACTCTGCCTTGTCCCCCTTTAGGAAGCCGCTTAAATTACCGTATATCACGGAAAACAGCCGCTCCGAATTTTTCTCCGAAACAAATGAATTGTGCGGAGTTATAACGACATTTTCCATATCCCATAAAGGACTGTCCTGCGACAGCGGTTCACTTTCAAAAACGTCGAGCACCGCTCCGTAAAGCTTCTTCTCCGACAGTGCCGCCGTAAGGGCGTCCTCGTCAACCACCGCGCCCCTCGAAATGTTGATAAGCACGGCTGTATTTTTCATATGAGAAAGCATTTCTCCGTCAAACAGCCCTCTCGTCTCATCGGTAAGCGGAAGCGTTAAAATGACCGCATCCGAAACCGAAAGTATACTCGGAAGAACCGACAGCGGATAAATTTTTTCGTAAAGCTCATTCTCCGTCGGGTACAAATCGACTCCTAAAACACGGCAGCCTAAAGCCTTATATCTTCTCGCACATTCGCTGCCTACGGAGCCGCAGCCGACTGTCAAAACGGTCTTTCCGCAAAGCTCAAAAAGCTCCCTGTTTTTTTGCCAAACGTGATTTTTTTGATTTTCGCGGAAGAAAAAGCTCTTCTTATAAATTAACAGAGTACCGAGAACGGCAAATTCCGCCATCGGCACACTGTAAACACCCCTTGCGTTGAAAAGGGAAATATTTTTACTTTTTATATACTCCGCAGGGACTCTGTCAAGCCCCGCGCTTGTGAGCTGAATAAATTTAAGATTTTTGAATTTTTTGATGTCGTTATATAAAAACAGGCCGTTGCACACAACGGCGTCAACAGCCGAAACGTCAAAAGAGAGCTCCTCTCTCTCGTCCTCGACATATAAAAAGTCCGCCCCCAAGGCTTTAAGCCGTGAAAGCTGACCTTCCGTATATTTATATGCACCGGTCAAAAGGATTTTCATTAAAAGATGCCCCTGTAAATGATTATAAAACGAAGTTTTTCAGACCTTGCAAGCCTTTTTTGCCTCAACTATTGAATTGACGCAAGCCACAAGCTTTTCGTGATTTTCCGCAAGCTCGTCCGAGCTCATATTTTTGACAACTCCCTCATATTCACGAAACTCTTTGACGCCGACATTGAATCTGTCAAAGATTTCATCCTCACGAAGCTTTGAAGCGTCGCAAAAGGCTCTCGATAATATAACCATACCGGAGCCGAGCCTGTAATGCTCACCTATTATGTATTCCGCAGGCAGCATAACCTCGCTGTGAACTCTGCCCACGCCGCCGAAGCCGTAAAATATGCCCCTTTCGCGGAGCTTACGGCACAGTCTTTCCACCGTACCGTCCGCAACAAGCTGGAACATAAAGTCCATTTTATAGCCGAGATGCAAGTCGTTAAGCCCTATATGCACTTCGTCTATACCGGGAACGTCAAGAATTTCGTCTAAGTGCTCCGCCGCCTCGGGCGTTTCCACAAGAAGGCATGTCCTTGCCCTTTTTCCGACGCAGTCTGTAAAGCCTTTTACCTCTTCCGCGGTCTTAAAATACGGGAGCATAACTATATCCGCACCGTCGTCTATTACGCGGTTGATTTCTTCACGTGAGCCGTCGTAAAACGAATTTACTCTGACCAAAAGCTCCGTCCTGTCTAAAACCGCGCTGAGCTTTTTCACGTCGTCAATGCTGTTATGGGATATTACGGTATCCATATTTGCCTGACGCTCTGCCTTACCGCGGGTTTCAAGGTCAAGGAATATTCGATCTACCGAAACGTCCTGTGCGATTTTTGCAATCTTCGGGTCGTTTGTGAGATACATCAGCTTAAGAGCCATTATTTTTTCACAACCTTTGCATCATTTGACGATTCGGTGCTCTTATTTACGGTTGCACCGCTGTTTTCGTTGTCGGCATTCGTAAGTACCTTAAACGCGGTCATAAACATAATTTTGATGTCAAGTAAAAGCGACATATGGTCAACATACCAAACGTTAAGCTCGATTCTTTTGTGCCACTCTACGTCCTTTCTGCCGTTGACCTGCGCCCAGCCGGTTATACCGGGTCGCACCTCGAACATACGCTTTTGGAAATCGGTATACTCCTCACATTTCCACGGATGATATGTAAGCGGAGGCCTCGGCCCGACAAAGCTCATCTCGCCCTTTAAAATATTCAAAAGCTGCGGCAGCTCATCTATGCTCGTAGCTCGTAAAATTTTACCTATCCTTGTAACCCTGGCGTCGCCCTTTCCGGAATAAACGCCGGAGCCGGTTTTTTCCGCTCCGACGCACATTGAGCGGAATTTATATATCTCAAAAACCTTTCCGTTTCTGCCTATTCTCTTCTGACGGAAAATAACGGGACCGCGGCTGTCGATTTTAATCAGTATCGACACCGTAAGCAACAGCGGAAACAACAAAACAAGCCCCAAAAATGACGCTGTGACATCTAAAAATCTTTTGACTGCTCTGTAAAAGCCTCTCACCGTTACACACCCTAAAAAACACTATGATTTAACTAATTTATTATATACTTATACATTAAATATGTCAATTAAAACAAGCGATTGTAAACATTTGTAAAAAAGCAGCGGACGGCACGGTAAAAACGATGTCGGTCGCTGCTTTTAAAATCACATCAATATTATTTTTTATGCCATTTTACGCCGTTCGGAGTGTCCTCCAAAACTATGCCCATGGCGGCTATCTCATCACGGATGCTGTCTGCCTTAGCAAAGTCCTTAGCCTTTCTCGCAGCGGTTCTTGCAGCTATCAGCTCTTCAACCTTGCCGTCAAGGTCGTTGTCCTTTTCCTCGTACACAAGACCGAGCACGCCCGTAAGCTCCGAAAACAGTTCTTTTGCAAATATCAAAAGCTCTTTGGACGAAGTTGGTATTACATTTGAGTTTATGTCTCTGACAAGCTCAAATACCGCTGAAAGTCCGTCGGCGGTGTTGAGGTCATCGTCCATAGCTTCTATAAAGCGTTCCTTGTGAGAGAGAAGGCTCTTTTTAATTTCCTCGGCGTTGTCGGGGAGAGCGTCCTCTGCGTTTTGAAGTGCAAAATCAAGCGAATCGCGGCAGGTATAAAGCCTTTGAAGCGAGGCTTTGCACTGCTCTATAATGTCAACGCTGTAATTTATGGGACTTCTGTACTGAGAGGAAATCATAAGATAGCGTATCGGCTCATAGCCGTATTTTTCCGCAACATCGCGAACGGTAAAGAAATTACCGAGCGACTTCGACATCTTTACGTTGTCAACATTTATATATCCGTTGTGCATCCAGTAATGCGCAAAGGGAACGCCGTTGCAGCACTCGCTCTGTGCTATTTCGTTCTCATGGTGCGGGAATATGAGGTCCTGACCGCCGCAATGAATATCGATGGTCTTGCCGAGAAAACGTCTTACCATTGCCGAGCACTCAATATGCCAGCCCGGTCTGCCGTTACCCCATGGTGACTCCCAATACGGCTCGCCCGGCTTCGCGCCCCTCCCAAGTGCAAAGTCCCTAGGCTCTTTTTTAAGCTCCTCGACATTTATTCTCGCGCCGGCCTCAAGGTCCTCAAGCGGCTGATGAGAAAGCTTACCGTATTCCTTAAATTTGGACGGGCTGAAGTACACATCACCGTTTGAAACGGGATATGCATAGCCCTTTTCGATAAGAGTCGAAATGATATCGATTATCTCGTCGATATTTTCGGTGGCTCTCGGATGAACGGTCGCCTCACGCACATTCATACCCTTTGTGTCGGTCCAATATTCTTTGATATACTTTTCCGACACGGTTTTGTAATCGGAGCCCTCTTCAATGGCTTTTTTGATTATTTTATCGTCAATATCGGTAAAATTCTGAACAAATCTCACCTTGTAGCCGCGGTATTCAAGGTAACGGCGAAACGTATCGAAAACGCAAAGAGGACGCGCGTTGCCGATATGGATATAGTTATAAACGGTGGGACCGCAGGCATAGATTTTGACTTCGCCAGGAGTTATGGTTTGAAGCTCCTCTTTTTTTCGTGACATCGTGTTATATATTTTCATCCTCGTAATTCCTTTCGTTTTGTTCTTCATATTCGGTTTTTTGATATTTTTTCAGCTCTTTTTCAAGCAGCGCTATGCGGTGCGACATTCTGCAAAGCTCCTGAGATACGGGGTCGGGAATGTGAATCTGGTCAAGGCAATCGACACGCACGCCCTTATGCTTTACGACTCTTGCCGGAACTCCGACGGCTGTGCAATCCGGCGGTATTTCCTCAAGCACTACGGCACCTGCCGCTATATTTGTATTATCGCCTACCTTAAAAGGACCGAGCACCTTTGCGCCGGCGCCTATCAGCACGTTATTTCCTATTGTAGGATGTCTTTTACCGGTATCCTTGCCGGTACCGCCGAGCGTTACTCCCTGATAGAGCGTTACATCATCGCCTATCTCCGTGGTTTCTCCTATTACAACTCCCGTGCCGTGGTCAATAAAAAAGCGTCTGCCGATTTTTGCCGCGGGATGAATCTCTATCCCTGTCTTTTTGGCGGCTCGCTGAGAAATATATCTGCCGAGAAATTTCATATTGTGGTTCCAACACCAGTAAGCTCTTCTATGCATTCTGATGGCCTTAAGCCCAGGGTATAAAAGCAATATTTGTATGGTCGAGGTTGCCGCCGGGTCGCGGTCCTTAACCGACTGTATATCTTCCTTTAAGCG
>ONZX01001390.1_pt1 | contig 12192 bp, 6 predicted proteins | sample 1671831 | NCBI WGS metagenome assembly ONZX01 (sample SAMN06348197, study PRJEB24527) | human gut metagenome | reverse complement strand
AACTACAAGCTTTCTTCACTTTTATTCAATTAGTGAACCAATTTCAGGCATAAGCATTTCTTTAAATTCTTTAATAAGAGCTCCATTAAATTTGAATTTAGGTAGTGCTTCAGATGTTTCCACTTTATATGTCGCATAATCAGCAAGTTCCTTCAATTTATTTTCATTTGCCAGCTCTCCGTCTTTATAATTATAAGCCTCATATTTAACAGCTTCAAACGGAATATACCACTTTTTCGAAAATTTTTCTATTTCCTTATCTATGGCAGCATAACGCATCTGATTAATGATAACAGACATATCTTGTCCCATAAACTTGGCTTTATCCTGTTCGATTTCATCTAGTACCTGTAATAATAAATCACTTAGTTTAGAATTATCTTCTGCAAAATCTTTTACAATCTCTTTTAATTCCAGTAATTTATGTTCAAATTCTGCCTCATTAAATTCTATATCTTTTTGATCCAAGAAATCTACAAAACCTTGTAACAATTCTACAATGTACTCAAAATCAATTTTAAATTTACTATATGCCACTAAATCATAATCATCTCTAATTGGTTCATCTCCTGTATCATCTGGTGGATCCTTTTTTAATTCTTCAATAACATTATTATAAACTGCAGCATAATCTTCATATATCTGCTGGCTGAATCCATATTCATCCAAGATTTTAGGTTCAAAAGTTGAAAATGATTTCAAATGTGCATAATCATGATCTAAGTCTCTAAACAATTTAATAAATGTTTTCTTTTGTTTCTTAGATAATCCATTTACATCTGCTGGTGTAGGAGCAAATGTTCTTATTGTCTTTAATGATAAAACAAAATTATTAAGTACAGTCTCCCAATCTTCAGCAATCGCTTGTCCTATACCACCCTTAGAATATAACACCAGTGCATCATTTATTTTTTTCTTATATTCTTTAGGACTTCTAAATGTAACAATCTGACCATATTCCTTGTTTTGATCATATAGACGATTTGTTCTTGAAAATGCCTGTATCAATCCCTGCGGACTCATTGGAGGCCTGTCAATAAATAATGTTGATAAACATGGAGCATCAAAACCTGTAAGCAACCTATCTACCACTATTACAATATCAACCTGCTGTTCCCTATCTGCATATCTTTTTTCTTTTCTTGCCAGTCTATCATTTAAATTGCCATTATATGCTCCAAGCCCTTCAATAGCATATTTTGTACCAAAAAGTTTATTATAATATGTTAAATATCTCTTCATGGAATCCTGATTAACTTGTGATTGTTCTTCATTTTCTGATACAGAAAATGTAATAGCAACTTTAGGAAAATCTGGTAAGATTCTTTTTACATCATCACTTATTTTAAGTTCATCTTCCCCTGCTTTAATTTTCAAAATCATATCATAATATTTTTGAGCAATAGCTATAGATTCAACTGTAAGCATAGCTTCATAGGTCTTTCCCCTTCCATTCTGCATTCCAAATTTAGCTAATGATTGATTAATAATTATGTTCAAAACATTTCTCATGTGATTTACACTATAATAATATTTATCTTCATCGTCCTTTGGAATATCTCTAGGTCCAAGATTTTCAACATTAAATCCCAATACTGCTCCATCATGAATTGCTTCTTTTATCGTATAACTATGAAGGCATGGTCCATATAACTCTTCTGTTGTCTGCGGTAAATCACCTTTTTGTTCGTATTTATTCTCCTCAAATATAGGTGTTCCAGTAAACCCAAACCAGATTGAATTATTGAAGAATTTTTCTATATCTCTCTTAGTTTGAGGGGTTACTGCTCTATGACATTCATCTACTACAAACGCTACCTTAAGAGCCTTTATTTTATTATATTCTTTTGTTCCCTCTTTAAGTCGTCTGTTAATCATAACCTGCATCTTCTGACGTGTGGTTACAATCATCTGTCTGTTATCATCTGCTAATTTTTTTATCAAGCTGCCCACATGTTCAGTATCGTCTACATCAATTGTATCGTTATCTGCATATGACTGAAAAGCACCTTTTGTCTGTAAATCTAAATCTTTTCTATCAATTAAAAAAACAGTTTTTTGAATTGATGGTATATCCATCAAAAGATTTCTTGTAGCCTTATATGATGTCATTGTTTTTCCGGAACCGGTTGTATGCCATATATATCCTGATTTACCGGCTTTAGATGCTTCTCTCATTGCCTCAATAGCATGAATCTGATACGGTCTCAAAATAAGTAATTTTTTCTTGTCATTATCCAGAACTGTATATTTTGTTACCATCTCATGCGCTTGTGGTATTTTGAGTACAGCCTCAGCAAAATCAATATAATCACATATTGGCATATTTTCTCTATCTATCCAGCCTGTTAGAAATTTTTTGTTTAATTCAGTATCTCTTGCTGCTGAAAAATACTTTGTATCAACAGCATTACTAACCACAAACATCTGCACATTTGAAAAAATGCCATGAAATTTTCCTTCAGCTATGTATTTCTTTATCTGACGGTATCCGTCCATATAAGAATGTTCTTTGTTCTTTAATTCAATGTGAATTAATGGTATGCCATTAATTAAAAGTGTAACATCAAATCTCCTGTCTCTTGCATTAACATCATTGTCATCTTTAAATGCCTGATACTGATTAATTACTTCATAAACGCTTGAACCACCTGCCACATGTTCATTATTCATAACAACTAAATGAAGCGTCTCATTTCCTCTTTGAACATGAACATAAACTTTACCATTTTCTCCAACAAGCCACTTTCCTGCATCATAAAATGATGCATGTGACAAATCATTTTTAACTTTTGCAAACTCAGATTCACTAAGTGGAATATCGTCTAATTTAGCTTTGTTATTCTGTTCCAAAATATATTTAAAATTATTCCACAAATCTTCTTCTGTCCTAATGTCTGGTCTATATGTCCATTGAGATTCGCCACTACAAAGCTGATGTATAAGCCTATTTTCAATCACTGATTCTAATTCTGCCATAATCACTTATCCTTTCTGCGGAAACATATTCTGTAACATATATTTTTTAAATTCTTTTAGTTCATCACACTTACGTTGATGAAGAGTGATGATGCGGTCGAGAGATTCAAAAAATGAACCAATCCGCTCTTGTTCTTTCTTTTCAGTATATGGAATTTCTATATCTCCTACCAACTGTTTGTTAAGTCCACCCCTAGAGCCATCTCCAGACGACATTCTTCTTAACTCATCATATCGATTCTCTAAATTATAAAATACAAACTCTGGAATGAAATTTTCATTAAATGTCATCGCTGCAATGGATTGATTCGTAGTCAGCGGAATACGGTTAATTGCTACTGTTCCACGTGTTTTCCCTTGTCCTGCCAAAGCGATAAGCACCGAATCTTTCGCCACCATTTTGGCACTTGAATTATTCATTCCTATTTGAGAAATCATATCGTCAGTAAATGTAATATATTTTTTATGTACTTCACCTGAAGATAACCATGGAATTTCTTTTGGTTCCCAATAACTATTTTCTTTTGTACTTGGAGTTCCTCCCGCAATTATTTTTGCTACGTCAGAAACCTTACGCTGTTCCCAATCGTTAGTAAATCCAACAAATCTGATTTCTGGTTTTTTTGCATCTTTTTTCGGAAACATTTTTTGAAGCATAAATTTTTTTAACTTTTTTGTTTCATCACACTTACGCTGATGAAGAGTGATGAGATTATTTAATGATTTAAAGTAGTTTCCAATATTTTTTTGTTCTTCAATATCTTGTGGTAACATTAATTCTGTTTCAAAAAAATCTGCAGGTGCAATATTTAATAAGCCATGATTTCTAGCCCCCTCCGCTGCAATAGCCTGAATGTCTTTATGCCAATTATTCGTATCATAATAATTCATAAGAAAATCGGAATTTAAAATATCTTCATTTTTTATTCTAAATACAATATAAAGCGTAGATAATACACCATTTTCGTATCTATCAAGTCTTTTTATGGCACCCCAAGGAGCATCACTAGATGTACTCTTGTTATATGCAAATTCACCATTATAAATTAAGTAATAACCACTAACATCTTTACTTGCCACACGTTTATCAAAAAACTCATTCTGATCAATAAGACCGTATTGAGCTGATATTGTGAGTGGTAATTCAGATACTAAATCTTGATTTTTTCGAGTAACTCTTTCTACTATTTCCCCCAACTTACGCTGTTCCCAATCATCAGTAAAGCCTTTAAATCTAATATTAGGTGGATTTCCCATTCTTACACCTCCTTAAGAATCTCTATAAATTCCTTAATTGCTGTTTCTGTCTCAGATGAGCTAAATGTAAGATCATTAAGCATATCTACTAAGGCTGTATTACTTTCCTTAATAGCCTTATTGGTCTCTTTTATACTATTTGTAAGTGCCTTTATATCTACTTCATCCTCTTCTTCACTTGTATCTACATATCTAGGGATATTAAGATTAAAATCATTTGCTTTTATATCTTCATATGAAGCCAAATATGCCAGTTTATCCACAGATTTTCTATTATTATAGAGTTCTAATACTTTATCAATATGTTCTTCATTCATTACATTTTGCTTTTTTTCTTTTTCATAGAGATTAGATGCATCTATAAAAAGGACATCTCTACCCTCCCTATGCTTTTTAAGCACTACTATACATGTTGGAATTGATGTATTGTAAAACATGTTAGCCGGCAAACCAATTACTGCATATATAGAACCGTTTTTCAGTAAAGTCTCTCTGATTGTGCCTTCAGCAGCCCCTCTAAATAACACTCCATGAGGAAGTACGATTGCCATTGTTCCCGTCTGTTTCAAATGATAAAAACCATGAAGCAAAAATGCATAGTCTGCTTTTGATTTAGGTGCAAGTTTTCCACCGTAATCCATAAATCTTTCATCTTGTTTAAACCCTTCTGCCGCAGACCATTTAGCTGAATAAGGAGGATTCATAGTAACAACATCAAATTCTGTCTCTTCATCAGTAGGCCAGTCGGCATCTAATGTATCTCCATTTCTTAAATGCTGATTTTCAGGATGAACTCTATGTAAAAACATATTCATTCTTGCTAAATTATAAGTTGAGGGCATAAGCTCCTGACCATAGTACTTAATATAGTCTGGTTCTGTTGAATAATTTCTACAACTGAGCATTAAAGAACCCGAACCCATACACGGATCATAAACCTGAAGCCCTCTTTTATTTTCCTGCCCCGTCATTGCAATTCTGCAAAGAATCTGTGCCGGTCCATGCGGAGTATAAAATTCGCCCGCTTTCTTGCCGGTTTCCGATGCAAACTGTCCTATTAAATACTCATACGCATTTCCAAGAACGTCTCCTTTTGCGTGAATTAAATCTGCTCCATCAAGTACTTTTATCACTTCTGCTATTGTAGCACTCTGTTTCTGATCTCCTGTTCCTAATCTGTTAGAATACAAATCTACATCAGCAAACAATCCATTAAATAATTCATCTGATTCCTGAATACGATTAAATGCTGCCTGTAATTTCTCTCTATTAAATGAATTTCCCTTAGCATCATTTAATATACTTACATATGTCATATCCGGTTCAAGTGTATAATGCATTGACTCTCTCAATTCCTGTAACAAATCCTTTGCATCCTCTGTTTTCATTACTTCTTCATATTGTTTTTGTGCTTCTTGTAAATCATCAGGCGTCTCGTCATTCAGCAAATCGTACACCTTTGCTAAATATGAATCTGATAAATATTTATAAAAAATTAATCCTAATAAATATGTTTTGTACTCATTCGCATCCATCTTTCCTCGGAGCACATCTGCCCCACTCCATAATACCTGCAATAAATCTTTACTTTCTGCCATTTTTTAATCCTCCTCAAGTTTCCTTATAATTGTAAGAGTTAATTTCTTAATATCCTCTGCCTGCTTTATCATTCGTCGATTTTGCACTAAAGACTGCCTATATATTTCACCAATCTTATGTTGCGTTTCTATATCAGGCAATCTTATTTTCAATTCCCCTACTATTTTCATATTTAACTTTTTTACACTTAAAGTTGTTCCCTGATGAACCATTGCTATTTGCTGTTTAAAATCCTTTCCCTCATTAAATTGATAACAAAAATACCACTTATCCAGTATTTGCTCATTAAATTCGCATTTTAGAAAATTTGATGTAATACATTTATCTTTATTATCAACTGAAACCGGAGCCACCTTTGATTTTATAAGATTGATGATACATTCTGATTTATTACTTGGCTTTGTTATTCCATACAAATCATTTTCGAAATCCTCTAACGAATACAAAATTAATTCCGGCTCTTTAATTCTCGTAGGATTTTTACCTATTGTAAAGCTAACTATGTCACTTAATTGTTCTAATTTCATCGCAGCCCCTTTCTGTAATTTAGCTAAATTACATTTTTATAATATCATATTAACCAATTTTGTCAATATGTAATTTAATCAAATTACATATATCAACTAATTATCGAGCCTATCTATTATTGGTGGAATTTATATTATAATTTTTATTAATTACTTCAATAAGAAGATTTCTATTCTGCGTGCTTCCTCTTATCATAATCTGATATTCAAAACGCCACGGCATCAATATTAACTTTATTAAAATCCAGTACATGACCGAGAATAATTAAAAAATATCATATAAGAATTTTCTATATTCCTATATGATAAAAATCACAGTTTCATATTAACATTTATAATAATATTATTATCTAAATTTATGTCCTTGTATAATACAGCTTTCAAGTACATCATTTAAATCTGCATATCATCCCAAAAGTTGTTATATACAAATTTAATGGGACCCAATAAATAATGTCTATTTTAAAGGGTCCCATTTAAATGTATCCACACTTATGAGTATATTGTTATCTGGAGGTTAATCCTCATTATTTTAGTAACTTTTTTGCTTCATTTATTGATGCTATCAGCTCTTGTTTCCATTTATTTACTTTTTCGTAATATTGCGAATCAACATTATCCGCAAGATAATCATCCATGTGACTTTTCATAATTGAACTTTTTTCAATATAAATAGATAATTCCCTATTTCCAGCTAAATTTTTAATAATATTAAAAATTAGAGGATAAAATCTTACAACTTTAAATACATAATACAAATTATTTTCCGGATGATTATAATACAATAGAACTGCATCTGTAGCATCAACAACAGCCTCAATAGCTTCATTTGTATTAATTTTTTCATGTAATAAATCATCATAACACTTTTCTACATAATATCTACCCTGTACTGTTTTAACCTGAAACGGTACAAAACTTTTTGTTCTTTTAGCTTCCACTAATGCGGTATCAACACATTTCTTGACCAAATCATATTTCTTCATATCAATATATGCAGAAGCAAACTGCTCCCAAAAAAAAGGATTATGTTTCGCAAATTTAGTATTGCGAATATCATTATAAAAATTTTCAATTTGTATGAAATTATCTCTTTTATCTGATGTACTACTTAAAAATAAAAATTGCGAATGAGAAATCATACTTTTTTGTAATTCAATATAAGTTCTTCCGGACTTGTTATCTGCAGCAAGAAATACTTTTTTCATAGTTTTTATAACATCTTCCATTTTAATTATATTTTTGAGTAACGACAAAGAAATAATTGATGATCTTACATTTATTGCATTTTCATCTCCTTGTTCAAATATTTCCGGAATAAACTCTATATCATTTCTTTTAAATGCAATATAATCAGCTCCAAACAAATCCAATATTTCATGAAAATTCAAATCATAGTTTGAAATATTTTTTAACAAAGAGAAGATTGCAACTTCCTTTACTTTCAAATTCTCACTTTTCTCTAAATCATCATAAAGTCTTTCCAACTTTTTCTTAATATTAGATGACTCAAATAATTTAAGTAATAAATTCGAGAAATTCGCCTTGCAATCATTAGCAATGAAATTATTCAAGTCAGTACCATTTGAAACATCATCAAGAGCAGCAGTCAATAAAGAATTATTCTCCAATACACTTACTAAATCATCAATCTCTTTTTTCTGTAGTTGATTTAAATATAAAGGATGTATATCTTCCGATTCTATATGCAAAGCACGTTCTAACTGTTTACAAAACATTAAATTAACTCCATTTCTTGCTGTCAACAAAAAAGTAATGTTTGAATGTCCATATTGAGCAAATTTATTTAATATGTCCATATGTCCAGGATAATTGTCAATAATTACTACACATTTTTTTGTTTCTTCGCATATAGATTCTATCTCTTGATCTATCAAATCATATCTATGAATATATGTAAACACTTTTACATCTTCACTTCGTAATTCATTTTCTACCATATCAATAAATATTGTTTTTCCATTACCTAAATTAGATAAAGCAATATAAACTTTATTATTTCTATAACCTCTTAAGAATAAATCCATTGCTTTTCTGTTCAATACATATTTATATTCTCCAGATATATCTTTCTCTAATAACTTTTCGCATCTCTTCCCTTCCACATAAAATTTAACAATATCTTCATAACTAGGAGTTAGGCTTGTCAATGTATCATGATACATACACTTAAAACTCTTATACGAAAAACTCATGCTGGGCACATAGTCTTTTTTTGCCACATCAATTTTGTTACTAAATTCATCTATTCCTATTGGATAACAAGCCCCATAGTTTTCAAGTAACCCCTTCGACATTTCATCTATTTCTGGAGAATCAATAAATATTACTTTTCGAGATATTTCCGGAGCTGAAAATAATCTTTTTATATCAATATCAAAAAGCATAGAATATCCTATTACTATAATTACAGACGCAGCTTCAAAATCATTTACCATAAATTCAAACCATGGATTTCTTACTAACGTATCACATGAATAACTATGATCTGTAAGTTTAAATTCATTCTCCAATTTATCTACATTAAGTCTCTCAATATATCCATTCAAATGTACTGAAATTAAATTTTTACTGCTACTTTCAAAATCATCTGACAGTATTATGGCATCTCGGCAATAACCTGCTCCACTCTCTATAGATGCCTTTTCAATAACCTGATCATAATTTGTTGTATACACTCTTTTCCATTGTAACCCCATAATTTTTTTATGGTGTTCAGCCACACTTAAAATATTATACTGTTCCCTCAATTTATTAACAAGCTCTGTTGCCGACTTTTTCTTTTTATAAAAATCCGCAACCATTTCAAGTCCATATTCCACATTTTCATTCATTCCCATACTTCTTAATAATTCTTTTTTTAACATTTTTGCTGAAGGAACATCACCATTTATATTTTTGGCTCCATAAGAAAATCCAGCACCAGCAAATAAAACCGCTTGTCCATCTAACACATTCTCTATAGCTTGTTCTAATTCCATACTTTCCTCCATAAAACTTTATTCTTCTGCATATTTAATTAACATTTGAATATCTAAAGAATTCATTCATATCAAAAAAATTATATCCACCTATAACAGTATCATCCTTCTCAAATTTCTGATATGTTCTTATAGGCATTCATATAACCTTAACCACTTTAGCCCATAAATAATTTCATCTTTAATATTATATAATTAAATTGCATTAATTGAGACATATATTTAATACTATTTGTGCCCATTACTATAACAGTTTAATACTTAAATTAACTGTTTTCCCTTCATATCTATCAGCCCTACTTTTCATAAAATTATTATATCAAAAATACAATAAAGAATCTATATGTCTATTTATTCATAATAATTTCGAGAATTAAGATTAGTTTTGAAATACTTTTACTGAATTACCAATGCCACTTTCCTTATTCACAAATAAACCTCCATTAGTCAAAAACTTTTCCAGCTTGACTTAGCTTTACAATTTACATGGTAATTGCACTATATTAAAATTGGTATCACGAAAATTCATACTTATCAAAAACACAACTCCCGCTTATCATACGTTTTTATTTCACAATTCTTATACTAATTTCAACATTGCATTGTTTGGGAAATGTCATTTTAAAAATAAGAATTCCGCTGTTGCTGCTGTCCGAAAAAAGTGACTCCCCATATATCAGCAGTTTTGTCTACATTTTGGTGGCAACAATTATTACTGTTTTCATCTTCAATGTGTTCCATATCATATCCGTAAAGCAGAAATTTCAGACAACCTAATCAAACAAATTCAACTTAACATTAGCAACAACAGTAATACAAACACTATATTCATTTTTTGACTAGTGAATCGTCTGAGGTATCCAGGTTAACCTATCGGCTAACCAGCTCCAACAACACAAAGTGCATTCATATTGGCATATTCTTTTATATATCACACTTCTATCTGGGCACTTTAGAAAATTTAACATTCTGTAGATGTAATGCCGAATTTCCACAAGCCAATTCCTTAATATTCATAATTATGTAAATCACTCCATACAATGGCATCGTCCCAATTAGAGAGACTTTTTTCCAGTTTATTCTTCTCATTCATTTTTATATACTACCATGGTACTTTTATCAGTTGGAATAGCCATTATTATTTGTCCATTCAATAAATCGTTTTATCTATAAATCCGCTTCTTCTTTTGTATTTATTTTCAGGAGCTCTTTTGCCAGATTATATAAAGTCTCCCCTGTAAAATCAAAATATGCTGCCTCCCAGCTGTTTACCAGCACCGGACGGACCTCTGTCTTATATTTACCACGGCAGATATGATGACGGATGCAGCTGTGCAGATTCTGGGAAAGACGGTTCATTCCCTGATCTGTGTAGCTTAAGATCACCTCAGGTGCATAGAAGGTCTCCCCGGCTTCCAGCGGATACCGGAAGCACTCCTCCTGTACACCAAGGAGCATTCTTGTCTGATTGTACTGATCTTTAAGAACCTCACCCTGGAAATTTCCACTATATACAAAGGACATAGCATAGCAGCCTCCATGATCCTCTGTTGTGTCCTTCTCTGCCAGGATCATCATCGGATTATACTGATGACTGGATGTACCACGGACACTGCCGATCATCTGACTTCCGTGTGCTACCGGAACCCTCTGCAGATTCCGCTCCATGGCATGTCTTCCGTAAAAAGTAAGCAGGTCATAATCTCCGTAAAGAAAATCCAGTTCTGCGGACATCACCTTGTTCACATAGATCTTCTCACTGCTCTGATTGCGGATATAGACGCTTCTTGTAATGATATCCAGTTCCGGAAGTACACCGTAAAGAAGCATGGCCTCCACGCCGGTAGCCGGATCCTCCAGTACGATCTCCAGAGTCTGTGCCTCATCATTATCCGCATAAACCGCCGGAAGCCCCGGAAGGCTGTATTTACCGTCACGGATAGTATAGTTCTTGTAACGCATATCACAGCTCATGCTTCCGTCACCGTTTTCCAGCATCAGTGATGCACTGCGGAAATCTCCGTTTCCGTAGCAGGAAAGCTCCTGTGGAAGAGAGTCCATGGAATAGGTTCTGTCTGTTCCCGCATCATAGGGATTTCCGGAAAATCCTCTGTCATAGTAGGTCAGAAGATAATCCATGCAGCCTTCTGCCTTTTTACCATAATAGAGATGAAGAAGAAATCCGTACTGATCCACCTGCATCTGATATGTAGTTTCTTTTGTCTGCAGGGTAAACGTTCTGTCTTTCTCGCAGTAGATGATTCCCATATGTGAATCCTCCTTTTTCTTGTGTTTTTATTTTACGGCACCGTTTACAACACCATTTAAAATGTGCTTCTGGCAGATCAGATAAAACAGAAGGATCGGAAGCAGTGCCAGCAGATAAGAGGCAAACGCAAGGTTATAGTTTGTTCCGAACTGAGTCTGGAAATTCAGCTGTGCCAGGGGCAATGTGGTTCCACCCGTAGATCCGGACATGATAACCAATGGAGTCATAACATCATTCCAGGTTCCAAGTGCTGTCAGAACTGCCACTGTGGCATGCATCGGCTTCATGATCGGAAAGATGATCTTCCAATATGTTTTCCAGGTGCTGGCTCCATCCACACAGGCCGCCTCCTCAAGGGCCATTGGAATGTTTGTCAGATATCCGGAATAAAGAAGCACGTTCATAGGCATATAAAATACCGTGTAAAGAATGATCACACCGACTTTGTTATCAAGGCCCATCTCAGCAGTCTGCTTTACAAGCGGCATCATCAGGATAGCAAACGGAACAAACATACCGCTCACTACATAGAGATAGATAAATTTATAAAATTTACTTC
>ONZX01001389.1_pt1 | contig 12196 bp, 9 predicted proteins | sample 1671831 | NCBI WGS metagenome assembly ONZX01 (sample SAMN06348197, study PRJEB24527) | human gut metagenome | reverse complement strand
AAATGCTGATAGATACTGTGTTTTAGCGGATAATCAGATTTTTATTGTGTTTTTAGAATAAAAAATTATAACTGCCTTACTATTTCGCACCAAACAGATACACGCCGCGCTCTGTCACACGGATCTCCGGTATTACCGTAAGTGCCATAAAGGAAAGCGTGATAAATGGATCGATGTCCTCGGAAATGCCAAGTTTCTTTGCTTCCTCCAACATGTCCGCCACTTTTTCCGTGATCTCATCACAGGATTTTTCGCTCATCAGACCGCAGATTGGAAGCGGAAGCACATCCACGACTTTTCCACCGGAAGCGATAACATATCCGCCCTGATTTTCTTCCACACCTTTGATTGCTGCAAGGATATCCTCATCATTATCGCCCGCAACGATCAGGTTATGGGAATCATGTGCAACGGAAGTCGCCACTGCGCCGCCTTTGACGCCAAACCCTTTCAGCGGCGCAACACCGATCTCCCCTGTCTTTCCATGACGCTCTACCACGCAGATCTTGTTGTATACACCATCCGATTTGAAATATCCGTTTTCTGTCGGCACTTCCTCCACCAGATGCGTGGTCACGATCTGGTGCGGGTTCATCTGTATCACATCCGTTTTTCCATCACAGGAAAGCCTGATTTTCTCTTTGGTGACCTCTCCCACATGAACGGTATGAAGCAGCTCATCCGGAACCGGAACGGAATAATCTTTCGCATAATCTTCCTCTGTCAGAATACGTCCGTCCTTCATGACATCAAGCGGTCTGACCTGCTCTAAATCATCTAAAAATACGATGTCTGCACGGTAACCCGCACCGATCGCACCATAATTTTTCAATCCATAAAACTCTGCCGCCTGATAACTTCCCATCTTATAGGCTTTTGCAACCGGCACGCCAAGTGCAATCGCCTTGCGGATGCAAGTACTGATATGTCCCTCTTTGCGGATCTCCTCCACATGCTTGTCATCCGTACAGAAAGCACAGCGGTCTAAGCATACACCTGCATCTAACATTGTTTTGATCAGTGTCTCTAAATTCTTTGCACCACTTCCCTCGCGCACATAGATATGCAGTCCGGCACGGAGTTTATCGAGCACTTCCTCAGCGGTAGAACACTCATGATCGTTTTCCACACCGGCAAGACGGTATGCCTGCACTTCTTTTCCTCGGATTCCAGGCGCATGCCCATCAATATGTTTCTTGGCAAACAGCTCTAACTTGTCTGCCATTCTCTTTTCACCCTCACAGCACTCCATAAAACGCATGGTCTCACCGAGTCCAAGTACTCTTGCATTATCCACATATTTCATCATGTCAGAGGCAAGAAATTCACCACAGCCGTTTGTCTCCACATCCGTTGCAGGAACTGCGGAAGGCACCATAAAAAATACGTTTACCAGAAGTTTTGCAGCACATTTTAAGAAATAGTCCATTCCTTTTGTTCCGCTGACATTCACGATCTCGTGCGGATCGGCAATGATCGTCGTTGTTCCCGCCTTCGCAAGGACTTTGGCAAGTTCTCCCGGTGCTGCCATACAGGATTCAATATGCATATGCGCATCGATAAAGCCCGGCACCAGATATTTCCCGGTACAGTCGATTTCTTCTTTTCCCTCGTATTCACCTACGCCTACGATCGTGTCCCCGCAGATCGCAACATCCGCTTTTAACACTTCCTCCGTAAAGACATTCAGCACATTTCCGTTTTTCAATACGAGATCTGCTTTTTCACGTCCATTTGCACAGTCTAACTTTCTTTTTCTCTCTAACATACGCTTCCTCTTTTCGTTATATATTTATTATGAAAATATCTTTTTAAAGAAATCTCCCACAGAAGAAATGATCGATTTAAAAAATCCACCGACAGCCGCTGCTATACCGCTATTTGAACTTCCATCTCCGTTTTTAAACGAATTGTACAAAGACTCCGCATAATCCACAAGTCCGTTTAAATCAATTCCGAGTGAATTGATCTTCTTGATCAGATCTATGATCTGCTGACGCTCATCATCCGATAACGTCACACCATATTTTTCACACGCCTCATCGATTGCACCGTTGATCCCGGCATCATCCGTCAGGTCATCTTTTGCAATCAGAGCCTTGATATACGCAATAAACTCTTCCACTTCTGCGTCGGAGACACCTTTTAAGGAATCTTCTAACTGACCGGTCAGCACAAGTTCATTGAGTGCCGTATCAACTACCGAATCACTGATCTCTTTTCCTGTCATCTCCTGATATGCTTTTAATACGCCTACTAAAGCCGCCGTTCCGGAAATTGGAGTTGGTCCTGCTACAATAATATCTGCATCTGTTACCCCTGCAGTAGTCAGCGCATTTTTATACATACCAACGGTACAATAATTAATATTTGTTGTGGAAATGTTTAATCCGCTTCCCTTATCCCTCTGTACGATCACAACAGAAGAAAGCGATCTTGTTCCAATCTGCGAGGATGAAATATAGGAATCTAAATACTGGTGTTCCTCTGCATTTGTCACATAGACCACATCATAATTTGACAGATTTGCCGCATCAATGCCCATAATAGAAAGAATCGTCGCTCTTTGAGAATCATTAAGATCTGCTCCAAGCGCAAGGTACGGTTTATCACTTGCCTTGATTGTGACATTATCGCTGTCCTCGTTTTGCACAATCGTTCCGTTGATATCCTGTGACGCCTGGTCTGATGTCGCATTTCCATCCTGCTGTGGCGTCTGATCCGACGATATATTTCCATCCTGCTGTGCATCAGAATTGTTTGTCTGAGCCGAATCATCCAAATACTGAATGGAACCTTCCAGATCGTCACTATCTGCATTCTGCGCAGAATCCTCTGCCGAAGTTTCTGCTGCATTCTGCACATCATCTGTCTGATCTGCCGTCGCTGCAACTGCCCCTGCCTGTGCTGCCTGCACACCCACACCGGAGGAAACAGGCATCGCTGCTGCAAGTATCACACATAATATTTTAACTACTTTTTTGTTTCTCATAATAATCCTCACTAACACTGTCCATCCCTGCTTTATATTTTATGCAGGTAAATCTATCTTATATTTTATATCTGCGCAATTCTGACACTCATCCATGCACAGATATCCGCATAAACCTGATCGCGGTCTGTCTCATTTAATATCTCATGACGGTCTGTCTCATACAAACGGTAGGTCAGATCATCCACACCCGCATCTTTGTACATATGATAAACTTTTTTTACCCCTTCACCGAGGTCACCAACCGGGTCATCTGCCCCGGAAACCATGAAAACCGGCAGATCTTTCGGCACTTTTTTTATATTATCCATCTGATTGTCAAAATATACCGCTTCCATCAGCCCATAGTACCCGTTTAATGTAAACAGAAACGTGCAGCGTGGATCACTGTAATATTTTTTGACATGCTCCACATCCTTTGTCAGCCAGCTGTTGGTATAATCTTTTCCATAAAGGTCAAATTTGTGGTATGGCTTGCGGTAGGAAAGTTTCTGCACCAGTTTACTTCTGTAATTCCAGCCACGGAAAAAGGCTAAAAATTTACACAGCGACATACCAAATTTCATGGTGCCATCCGGCACACACCCAGTTCCCATAATGACCGCTCCACTTAAATTTTCACCATGCAGACACAGATATTTTCGCAGCATATAAGAACCCATGCTGTGTCCCATCATAAAATACGGTATCCCCGGATTCTCTCCCTGAACTGTTGTTCGCAGGCTATGCATATCCGCAACAAGCGTATCACTCGGATTTTCTGCAAAATATCCCCACTCTGTTTCATCTTTTACCGAAGCGCCATGCCCTAAATGATCGTGGCCAACAACCATAAATCCGCGCTCTGTCAGGTACTCTGCGAACTCATGATATCTTTCAATATATTCGATCATGCCGTGCGTGATCTGTAAAATTGCCTTATACTTTCCATCCTCCGGCATCCATTTTACCGCATGGATCTTTGTCGTTCCATTCGCAGATAAATACGTCATCTGTTCTTCTTTTGCCATATAAGTTCTTCCCTCATTTCTATACTGCTCTTTACTATGCCGCTGACTGTTTTGCATGCAGATATTTCATTACAGATTACTTACTCCATATCCAAAAGTGCTTTACATCCATTATAGATCTTTTCCAATTCATCCTCAGCAGATTTTTTTGCATTGATTTCTTCACGCAGTGCTGTAACCTGCACTTTTGCCTCATCCCCGAGTTTTAAGAAATCCTCCCCGGCCTGTTTTATAAAATCCGCAGCCGGTACTGCGTTGCCGGACATGTGCTCCCTTAAGGAAGTCTGTCCATTTTCATATATGGAAAGTTTCTGTGCACTGTCACTGTACAGTTTCATTACCATCGATGTAATACCCGCCTGCATTTCATTGATCTGTGCAGTCTGTTCTTTGATTTCTTTTTGCGCCTCTTCCATCGCGTCGATCTGTTCTGATAATGCCTTTAGTCTTTCTTCATACCGCTGTGCCACATTTTTGATCTCCTCCGCAGCATGAAGGAATTTTTCTCCATTCTCTCCCATTCTTGCTGCTTCGATTGCCGCATTCAATGCAAGCACTCCCATATTTTTTGCATCATCTTCCAGTTCAGCTGTCACATTTCCAAGACCATCCTGCTCTTTCGAAGCACGGTAAAGACTTTCTTCTAACTGTGCACACGGTTCTTTTAACGCCTTGTGCTGTTCAAAAACTTCTTTGATCTTTTCATTCTGCTCTGCCACCTGTCCAATAAAAATGGAATGATTTGCCTCAAAAGATTCCACAGCATTATGTACTTCAACGAATGTACTGTACAGTTCTTTTCCTGTTCTGCAGCTCTCTTCTGCCAGTTCACCCACACATTCTAACTTTTCCTCAAGAATTTCTATATTTTCTTCCATCTGGACACGAGATGCTGTCATCTGCACAGAATCTTCTTTTAATTCATCACTGTATTCTGCAATCTGTTTCTTGATCGTATAGAGTTCGTCCTGCAGTGCCTTCTCTTTCTTTCCACCAAACATATATGTCCTCCATTTACTGATAATTCTTTATCACAATCTGTATGCTTTCATTTCCCTGATACCTGTTTATCTCGGGATAATATACCACAGACATCCGGATTCCATTTGTCCTGCCAAGGAATGCCTGCTGCACTTCATTTTCCCCATATTTTCTTCCATAATATTCCCGGAATTCCTCCACATCTCCAAAATAAACAGCAGATATGGATTTTCCACGTTCAGTCTTAAGTGTCAGTTTTAATACATTCTGATTTTTCCCGACTACAACCGCACGATCGATTCCAAGATTCTTATCCGCAAACTGAGGTTTTACATTTGCTTTCCCGAATGGTTCTAACAACAACAGTTCATTTACCAGCGGAATGTCCGGATAATCGACGGGCATGGGAATATCTATTTTTATCTTAGGAATAAAATCTTCTTCTGTCAAGCCACAGCAGGCATTTATTTTCTCCCTGAAAATCTCTACATTTGCTTCCGGCAGGGAAAGTCCTGCTGCCATCGGATGACCGCCAAATTTTGTAAATAATTCCTGACATTTGCACAGTTCCTCATACATCGAATATGCCTCGATTGAGCGCCCGGAGCCTTTAACCCCATCCTCACTCTTTGTCAGCACAAAAGTCGGTTTATGACACGCCTCCCGGATTCTTCCTGCAATGATTCCTGCAAGACTTTCATGCACATCCGGCAGATAGACAACCAGGACTTTTTCACCCGTATTTCCCTCTTCCACCTGCTGCATGGCAAGTTCTACGCCCTCTGCAGTCATGTCTTTTCGCTGCGCATTCAGATCGACCAGTTCCGCTGCGATCTCCGATGCTTTTTTTACGTCCTCCTGCAGGAAAAGATTTAAGGCAATTTTCGCTGTCTCTAATCGTCCGCTTGCATTGATGCATGGTCCTAACACAAATCCGAAATGATAGGAACTGATCTGTTCCGGCTCTAATTTATTCTGTAAAATCAATGCGCGCATCCCCGGATTCATGGTCGTATGGATCCGCTTTAATCCTTCCCTTACCAGGATTCTGTTCTCATCCGTCAGATCCATCACATCCCCGACCGTCGCAAATGCCACATTTTCCAAAAAATCGTAGGACTCCTCCACCGCAATGTCACATTTTTCATAGAGGATCTGTATCACTTTCCAGGCAACTGCAGCACCGCAGAGATTTTTATACGGATATGTACACTCCATCTGCTTTGGATTTACAATGGCATCCGCCTCACTTCTTTTATAATGGCGTTCTCCCCTCTCCTCCGTATATGGTATTTCATGATGGTCTGTGACAAGAACTGTCATTCCAAGACTTTTAGCGTGCGCGATCTCGCCTATCGCTGCAATTCCATTATCACAGGTAATGATCGTATCAATTCCCGCCTCATCTGCCTGCTCAATCAGATGATCGTTGATTCCGTAACCATCTTTCATCCGGTCCGGTATCTGAAAATCCACACTGCCACCGCAGCGTGTGATTCCTTTGTACAGAATATAAGTCGACATTACCCCATCAATATCGTAGTCGCCTATGACCCTGATCTTTTTCTGTTCACTGATCTTCTGCACCAATATATCCGTCAACCGGTCCGAATCCAAAAGTAAATGAGGATCGTAAAGTTCCCCAATTCCGCCTTTTAAGTATCTTGCGATTGCCTCATCCCCCATAACCCCACGATTCCGGATCAGCCTTGCCGTAACCGGACTTATCCCAAAACGTTTTGCAATTCCTGCAAAATCAGCGCCTTTATTTATTACAAACCATTTTTCCATATATTACCTCAAGCAATGTCAGCCCGCATGCCGGTGCCGTGTATCCTGCTCTTTCCCTGTTTTTTGCCTCTAAGATCTCTGACACATCCTCCGGAGTTCTTCTTCCATCTCCGATCTCGATCAGTGTACCGGTTAAAATGCGCACCATATTCTGTAAAAATCCATTTCCGGTATAATAGATCTGTATCTCTCCCGGCAGTTCTTTGATCTGTATCCGGGAGATCGTCCGAACCGTGGATTTCTTCATTTTTTTATTGCCGCAGAATGATTTAAAATCATGTGTTCCACACAGGTACTCTGCCGCTTTTCTCATGCGGTTTACATCAAGCGGTTCCGTATAATCATAAACATATCTGCGCTCGAATACCTCCGGTATTTTTCCTGTATGGATCCGGTAAAGATAGGTCTTTTCCACTGCCTGATATCTGCTGTGGAAACGCTCATCCACTCTCTTTACTTCACAGACTGCAATATCTTCCGGAAGGTACTGATTCAGATAAAATAAAATTTTATCCTCATCCCATTCCTCTCTCAGATGAAAATTAGCCGTCTGTCCTTTTGCATGCACGCCTGCATCTGTTCTGTCGGAACCGGTAACCTCCACCTGGTATCCTGCCATTTTGCTCAAAACATCCTGTAACTTTCCTTGTATCGTAAGTTCCGCCGGAAGCACCTGCCACCCGCGGTAACGTGTTCCGTCATATTGTAAGATCATTTTATAATTTGCCATATATCTCTGTTACCTTATATCTGATTTTCGGAAAAAATAATGCCACAGATAGTTTTCCTGTGGCAGTACATCAATTATAATTATTATACCTCTGTTTTCGTTAATTGACAAATCATAAACCACATTTTCCCTTCCATTATTTTATAATTCACACAAACAATTTAAACACACCTTTTGACAGACTGCATCATATAATAGAATGAATGAATTTACGAGGTTTTTCATGTCAGATATTGCCTATACACAAAATAATATTGATGCAGGTGAATTAAAAATCCATGTTACGGCAAGAGGAAGTAACCGTCCCATCCCGGATGCCCGCGTGTCGATCTCCTATTCCGGTGATCCGGACAGTGTCGTTGAGGAGGTGAATACAGATGCATCCGGTATGTCCGAACAAATTACGCTTCCTGCGCCTCCGCTTGAATTCTCAATGGAGCCAGGCGAAGAGCAGCCGTTCTCGCAATATAGTATTCAGGTCGATGCTGAAGGATTCCGCCCGTTTACTGTGTCGGGAATTGAACTGTTTTCGAAGCAGCTGTCGCTTCAGGAAGTACGAATGGATGAGGTGGATGCACCGGGGAACCCGGTAGACACGATCGTGATCCCGGTCAATACCCTCTGGGGCGATTTTCCACCGAAAATCGCAGAGTCTGAGATCAAGCCGATCTCCGAGACCGGGGAGATCGTCCTAAGCAGAGTCGTGGTGCCGGAATATGTCGTGGTACATGACGGTCCGCCAAACGATACGACTGCGCGCGATTATTATGTGCGATACAAGGATTACATCAAAAATGTAGCGTCCAGCGAAATCTATTCCACCTGGCCGGATGCGACGCTGCGCGCAAATATCCTTGCAATCATGTCATTTACATTAAACCGGGTGTACACGGAGTGGTACCGGAACAAAGGCTACAGTTTCACGATCACCTCCTCCACCGCCTACGACCAGAAATTTACCTACGGCAGGAACATTTTCCAGAGCATCTCCGACATCGTGGATGAAATGTTCCAGAACTTTTTATCCCGGCCAAACGTCAGCCAGCCAATCTTAACGCAGTACTGCGATGGGGAACGTGTGACCTGCAGCAACTGGCTGAGTCAGTGGGGCAGCAAATACCTGGGTGACCAGAACTATGAGGCAATCGAAATTCTGCGCTACTATTATGGAAACAACATGTACATCAACACGGCAGAAGAAGTATCCGGCATCCCGGCTTCCTGGCCGAGAGTCGACCTTACGATCGGTTCGACCGGCGAAAAAGTGCGTCAGATCCAGGAGGAACTTGCACGGATTTCAAGATCCTATCCGGCGATTCCGACAGTTACACCGGACGGAATCTACGGACCTGCCACAAGAGAGGCTGTCGAGGTCTTCCAGCGTGTCTTCGGTCTGCCGGTCACCGGCGTCATTGACTACCGTACCTGGTATAAAATTTCTGAAATTTATGTGGCAGTGTCGCGCATCGCGGAACTGGTCTAAATGCAAATGGGGGCAGTCACACCAAATACTTTGTGCGGCTTCCCCCAATCTTTTTTTATGCTCAGATACGCGGTCTTTTTCCCCTTTCCGGACACTTTTCCACATATCTTTTTATTTTGCTTCTCTTATTCCACCGTGACTACCTTCGCCAAGTTTCTTGGCTTATCCACGTCAAATCCCTTGTCGGAAGAAACATAATAAGCAAGTAACTGCAGTGCCACGGATGCCGGCATTACCATAAATTCATCCTGCATATCCGGCAGATGGAAGGTATCATATGCACGGTCGATATCTTTTGCAAGACTTTCCTTGATAAAGAGCACGATGTCCGCACCTCTTGACCGTACCTCCTTGATATTTGACAGCTCTTTTGACATTAATTTTTCCTGTGTCACTGCTGCAACGACCGGCGTATCCTGCGTGATGAGTGCGATCGGTCCGTGTTTTAATTCGCCGGACGCATACGCCTCAGAATGAATGTAGGATACCTCCTTTAACTTCAGAGAACCCTCTAACAAAATAGAGTAATCAAGTCCACGGCCGATCATAAACAGATCTTTCGCCTCTAACACCTTGTTGGCAAGTTTATGGATCTCCTGCCGTCCCTCTAACACTTTTTTCATGACATCCGGCGTGCGCTGCAGCTCACGGATAAAACTCTGTGTCTCTTCCTGTGAAAAGACACCGCGAAGCTGTGCCATTTTTGCCACGATCAGATAAAATACAGCAAGCTGTGTCGTGTATGCCTTGGTACTTGCAACGGCGATCTCCGGTCCTGCGTTGGTATAGAGCACATAATCACTCTCACGCGCAATGGAAGATCCTTTTACGTTGATGATGGATAAACATTTCGCTCCACGTTTTTTTGCATACTTGACTGCCTCTAAGGTATCGATCGTCTCACCGGACTGTGAAACTGCGATGACTAATGATTTCTCATCGATGACCGGATCCGAATACATAAACTCGGATGCCATATCGACATCGATGTGCATATGAAGAATCGACTTTATCAGTGCCTGTGCCACAAGACCGGCATGCATTGCAGTTCCACATGCGATAATGTTGACACGCTCACACTGTGTAAAGATCTCATCCGGCACACCGTCTGCCGTAAAGTCCGGCATTCCACTTGTGATGCGGTTTGTGATTGTACGCTCGATCGCATCCGGCTGTTCCATGATCTCTTTTTCCATATAAAACGGATAACCGTTCTTTCCGGCATTATTAAGTTCCCAGTCTACTTCAAGATAGTCCGGCTCCACCTGATTGCCATTGAAATCTTTTAAGACAATGGCATCTTTTGCCAGTTTTAAAATATGATACTCCGGAACAACAAAATAGCGGTTGGTAAAACGGCAGAGTGCTGTCAGGTCAGATGCAAGCATAGCCCCCTCTTTGCAAAGTGTTGCGACGATCGGGCTGACATTTCTGACAGAGTATATCTCGCCCTGATGATCTTCGAATAAGATCACTAATGCAAATGTTCCTTTTAATTTGGAAACTGTCTTTTTGATGGCTTCATCCGGATCACCGGTATAAAACTTATTTAAAAGTGCAGCCACAACCTCACTGTCTGTCTCTGATTTTAAAACACTTTCCAGTTCATAGTCGGCGATCAGCTCTCTGTAATTTTCAATGATGCCATTGTGTACCAGAGTCACTTTTCCAACCTGGTGCGGATGTGCGTTTGTATCATTGACACCGCCGTGTGTTGCCCATCTGGTATGACCAATTCCACACTCTGTGATCAGTTTTTCTGACTCACAAATGGCTCTTAAATCTTTTACTCTTCCCGCACATTTATAAACTTTCGTCTGTTTCAGGCCAGTATCTGCCAAAGCAATTCCCGCACTGTCATATCCGCGGTACTCAAGAAGCTCTAACGCATCAAGTAACACTCCTTTTACATCTTCACTACCTGTATAACCAATAATTCCACACATAAATTTTCCTCTTTTCTATCTATCAACTGTTTCCGGCACAATCCCACCGGTACACTCATTTTTCCTAACCAGTTCCACTGTCAGAAGATCCTCTTCTGACAGCAAAAATATTTTTCAGGTTATCTTCTCCCTTATACCGTATTTGTTTTGCAGTCACCTGCATATTTGCCGGTATATCTCGCACCGGGAGTGTACGGAAGAGCATCCGCCGAATCTTCGATCACTCTCCTCCTCGTTAACCTGCTGATTGAAACACAGGTAATTCCTGAACATATCACAATGTCTGTTCACAGAACCTTCCTATGCATTTTCCACAGGTGCATGGCGCTAATAAGGAGACAACAGACTGCATATCCTTCCGGCAGATCATTTCTCGGTCCATGATAAAGAATATCCCCAAGCAATAATAACCGGTCTGCCCCCTCCCTCTTATATGCCTCTATCATCTTTTCACAATAGAATGCCGAACCGTGAATATCTGATGCAATCATTAATTTCATATGTATGTACCTCACTTTGATATGATATAAATTAGTTGTTATTAGAACATCTAGAAGAATTTTAACATAAATTCAAAGAAAAAATATAACAAAATTAAGAACATTATATTGTCGACATTCGCCAATATACATTTGGCAAAGGATGATTTACAATAAGAATATGAAATGCAGAAAGCGAGGAAGTAAATGGTAAAAGATATCGTTGGTATGTTTGCAAAATAAACAGGGATTTCTTTGGCAGTTGGTGCTTGTTTGCAATGACGATCTGCTGTATTATGGGGAAGTACAGTAAAGGACCGTTTACACTTGTCAGACAGGAACGGAACAAAACGGAAGATGAAGAGGAATATAATGGAAACAAATATCATATCAGAACTGACAACATTTATAGAACATGCACCGACAGCATTTCATGCGGTTGCAGAATTAAAAGAGATCCTGAAGCAGGAAGGATTCGAAGAATTAAAAGAGTCAGAAAAGTGGAAGATCAAACCTGGGAAAAGATACTATGTAACAAGAAATAATTCCAGTATCATTGCAGTAAAAGCCGGAAAAGAACTGGACAACTACAGTTTCCATGTGACAGCATCACACAGTGATTCGCCGGCATTTAAACTGAAAGAGAATGCGGAGATTGAGGTCGCAAAGAAATATACGGTACTGAATACCGAAGGTTACGGCGGTATGATCTGCCAGACATGGTTCGATAGACCATTGTCACTGGCCGGAAGAGCTATGGTTAAGAATGGGGAAAGAATCGAAA
>ONZX01001388.1_pt1 | contig 12200 bp, 11 predicted proteins | sample 1671831 | NCBI WGS metagenome assembly ONZX01 (sample SAMN06348197, study PRJEB24527) | human gut metagenome | reverse complement strand
CTTAAGATTTCTTTCGAATTTCCGAAGAACTCCGGCTACATTCCATATGCATTTCTTTCTATGGGATTTCTGCAAATATTAATGGAAATAATGTGCTCCTATCTTCATCCCAGAACCGCCCTGATCAAAATAAAGACAGTTTCCGATTGGGTTTGATCCGTTCAGCGCATCCACAGCCGCCTGTAGAGCTGTCTGCGAATACCCTTTTGAACTTCTGACTCTGTTCAACCATCCGGTTGCCGCCGGACCGAACTGTCCGGACTGATAGATAACAGCTTCGATCGAATCCGGATAGCTCCCACTCTTGACACGATTCATAATAACCGCACCTACAGCAACCTGCCCCTCATATGGCTGATTACCGGCTTCGCAATAGATGATGGATGCCATTAGTTCCTGATTCGCTCTTACGTACGCTTCTCTTGCTTCGCGTTCCGCCTGTTCCCTTGCTTCCTGCTCTGCCTTTTCTGCCTCGGCATTTGCCTCTTCCGCTTCATGCTCCGCTGCTGCCTTGATCATGGCTTCTTCCAGCTCTGCCTCTTTTTTTGCTACATCCTTCATATCCAGACGGGCGAAGAGGATCTCAGGCTGGTCAGTCACCCTGTTGCCGCTCTCATACAGGCCGAACTGCTCTAACTGATCGAAGTCACGCAGGGAGGTATTCAGCTGTTTTGCGATCTTCTCTGCGGTTTCGGGCATATAAGGCTCTAACAGGGATGCGCCAATGATAATACCTTCCACCAGATTGTACAGAACGGTAGCCAGACGATCTGCCTTGGCTTCGTCCTTGGCCAGTACCCAGGGTTCGGTCTCATCGATGTATTTATTACAGCGTTTGAAGATGCCGAAGATCTCGGTCAGGGCATCTGCTACTCGCAGTTCTTCCATTTTGGCTACTACTTTTGCATAAGTGCCGGTCACAGTCTGTTTCAGATCGGCATCCACTGCTGCATCGTTCTCGGTCAGCTGTACATTCCTATTCTCTACTACACCGCCAAAATACTTGTTGCTCATGGAAATGGTACGGTTCACCAGGTTGCCCAGGGTGTTGGCCAGATCGGAATTGGTACGCTCTGCTACCAGTTCCCAGGTCAGATTACCGTCATTTTCAAAAGGCATCTCATGCAGTACATAGTAACGTACTGCATCTACGCCGAAATAATCTACCAGATCATCCGCATAGACCACATTTCCCTTGGATTTGCTCATCTTGCCACCGCCCATAAGAAGCCAGGGATGTCCGAATACCTGCTTCGGCAGAGGCTCGCCCAGTGCCATCAGGAAAATAGGCCAGTAGATCGTATGGAACCGGATGATATCCTTGCCGATCAGGTGCAGGTCTGCGGGCCACAGCTTCTTATACTGTTCGGTGCTGTTGCCGTCTGCATCGTAGCCGATACCGGTGATGTAGTTGGTCAGCGCATCCAGCCATACATAGATGACATGCTTGGGATCGAAGGTCACCGGAATCCCCCAGGTGAAGGAAGTACGGGATACGCACAGATCCTGCAGTCCGGGGAGCAGGAAGTTGTTCATCATCTCGTTCTTACGGGAAACGGGCTGAATGAACTCGGGATGCTCATTAATGTGCTTGATCAGTTTGTCTGCATATTTGCTCATGCGGAAGAAATAAGCCTCCTCCTTGGCAGGCTTTACGACACCGCCGCAGTCCGGGCACTTGCCGTCCACCAGCTGGGACTCCGTCCAGAAGGATTCACAGGGAGTACAGTACATTCCCTCGTAAGCTCCCTTATAGATGTCCCCCTGATCATAGAGACGCTTGAAGATCTTCTGTACCTGCTTCTCATGATCCTCATCCGTGGTACGGACAAAGTTATCATAAGAAGAATTCACAAGATCCCAGATCCGCTTTACCTCACCGGAAACCTGATCTACAAATTCTTTCGGTGAAATATCTGCTGCCTCTGCTTTTTCCTGAATCTTTTGTCCGTGTTCATCAGTTCCGGTCTGAAAATAGACATCATAGCCTTCGGCTCTCTTATAACGCGCAATTGCATCCGCAAGAATAATCTCGTACGTGTTTCCGATATGCGGCTTACCTGAAGTATAGGCAATCGCGGTTGTCATATAAAACTTCCCTTTATTTTCTGCCATGTCCTTGGCCTCCTTATCTCACATTCGCTCTCCCCATTTTACCGAATTCCACGCCATTTGTAAAGTATCCCCTATTCGTCCGTTTTTCTGTTTATTCAAGAATATTTTCTTATATGCCAAGAATTTCTTGCTGACCTGTTTTTCCGTAGACTAATATGCTTTTATCCAGTTTTTTCCAGTACAAAACTGCCAAAGATAAATGAGAAGGAGCACCAACATGAAAAATATACAAATCGGGGCAGCCCTAAAAACGATGCGAAAAAATCGTGGCTGGACGATCCATGACGTAGTTGTACAGCTGAATGACCTGTACAATATCGCAGTCGCCGAAAAAACCGTGTACGGATGGGAAAGCGATCAGGCATATCCCCGCACGGAAACATTGCTGCTGCTCTGTGAACTGTATCAGAGTGACGCATTCACCGGAAATCTCCTGCACATTCCTGCAGACAAATCCTTCCCGATCACTGCAGATGAACGGCATGTCATCGAAATGTATCGCCGGCATCCGGAACTACAAAGTGCTGTAAAACGCGTGCTTGATGTTCCCGTCAAAAAACCTTCTGCAAATTAAAGTCCTGATATCCTGTCCCCTGTAAAAACTATTTTCCAAAATTCATCCTGTCACAGAAGTTTCTATCTCATGCAGATATAAATCACATAAACCACATATAAAACCAGCATCACAATACCTTCTTTTCTGCTGATTTTTTCTTTTGTCCATGCAAACCCCCAGATCAACAGGCTCAAAACAATCAGAATCATAATATCTATGATGTTTTCCATCAAGAACGGCATCGGACTGATAACTCCCGCCAGACCAAGTACAAACAGAATATTAAAAATATTGGAGCCGATCGCATTTCCAAGTGCCATATCCACTTCATTTTTGCGGGCTGCAACAACAGATGTCACAAGTTCCGGAAGCGAGGTTCCAATAGAAACAATGGTCAGTCCTACCAGCGTCTGGCTCATTCCAATTTTCAATGCAATATTGCTGGCACTGTCTACAACGACATCCCCGCCAATCACAATACCAGCTACACCAACCACAAGGAACAACAGGCTTTTCGGCATCGACATTACTTTCTGTGCCTCTGTCGCTTCAATTTCTTCGCTTTGCAGATGTCCGCCTTCTTTTCCTGCTTTCAGAGCCATACGAATCATGGTTCCGATAAATATTGCAAAAAATACCAGAAAGACTGCACTGTCAAAACGTCCCTGCTTCATTCCCACACCACCGAGTATCATAAGCAGCAATGCTGCAAACACGGAATATGGGAAATCGCGCTTTAATGTAGATTTCTGTACAGCAACCGGGGTCATTATGGCACAGAACCCGATAACTACCATCATATTAAAAATATTAGACCCGACCACATTACTGATTGCCAGCGTATTCTTATGCTGGATTGCTGCAACAACAGAAACCGCAGTCTCCGGAAGTGAGGTTCCCATGGCAACAATCGTCAGGCCAATAATGATGGCCGGAACATGAAACCGTTTTGCAATGCTGGAACTTCCCTCCACAAAAACATCTGCCCCTTTGACCAGGAAGAAAAATCCTGCGATCAAAAAAACAATTGCCAGCGGCATGGAACATGTTGAAATAAATTCTGTCATATCTTTTCCCTCTTTCTGTAAAATAATGTGTTAAAAGGCAATCATGCCCAAGTGCTCCAATAGTATTTTCAAACCAATAAGTATGAGGATTACCCCACCTGCAATCTCTGCTTTTCTTTTGTAGCGGGTACCGAAGAAATTACCGACAACCACTCCGATGACCGATAATACAAATGTCGTGCATCCGATAATCAGACAGGCTTCCATGATGGATACATTTAAAAAGGCAAATGTAATACCGACTGCAAGTGCATCGATACTGGTTGCAACTGCAAGAAGCAGCATCTCTTTGTGATCCAGTGGCAGATCTTTTGCTCCAATTTCCTGCACGTCTTTATCACGAACCGCTTCAATCACCATCTTTCCACCGATAAACAGCAACAGGAAAAAGGCGATCCAGTGATCGACCGAAGTAATGTATTTCTGAAAGCGGATTCCCAGCGCCCAGCCGAGAAACGGCATCAGTGCCTGAAATCCTCCGAAATACAATCCAATCAGAAACGCATGTTTTTTGTTGATTTTTTCCATGCCAAGACCCTTGCAGACGGATACCGCAAATGCATCCATCGAGAGTCCGACACCAATCAGAAATAACTCGATTACCATTCTTATGTTCTCCTTTTGTGAAGGGATTCATACCTTGCGCTTCTGTCCTTATATATCAAAAAGAGACCCAATGCGCACCAACGAAAACCGCGACTACAGCCACGTTTTTCCGGTGCACATGAGTCTCATTCTTTAAGGCTTGCCAGGTCCAAATGACCGGTATGTTGACAAGTCACACAATGTGCGAACTACTCCCTCACATACTTTTGTCTATGAATTAGGTAAACTATAACAAACGGTCTTTGAGTTAGTCAATACGAACTTCTTATTTGCTGATGACTTTTGCAAACTTCTTCTTACCACGCTTTACGACCTTTCCTTCTCCGGCAAACTCGTCGAGCGTGTAACTGGTACTGATGTCTGTAACTTTCTCACCGTCCACAGAGACTCCACCCTGCTGTACGGCACGACGTGCATCGGAACGACTCTCACACAGAGAAGCCTTTACAAGAACTGCCATGATATCGAGCTTGTCATTGTACAGATCATCTGCAGTCACTTCAACCGTCGGCATATGTGCAGAAACCCCGCCGCCTGCAAACAGTGCATGGGATGCCTCTTTGGCTTTCTTTGCCTCTTCCTCACCGTGTACCAGTTTGGTCAGCTCATAAGCGAGAATCTCTTTTGCTTCATTCAGCTTGGCACCTTCCCATTTGTCCATCTCATCGATCTGCTCCAATGGCAGGAAGGTCAGCATGCGGATGCACTTTAACACATCGGAATCTGCCACATTTCTCCAGTACTGGAAGAAGTCAAACGGAGAAGTCTTGTTCGGATCAAGCCATACGGCACCGGACTGTGTTTTTCCCATCTTCTTTCCCTCAGAGTTTAAAAGCAGATTGATCGTCATGGCATAAGCATCTTTTCCAAGCTTCCGGCGGATCAGTTCCGTACCACCGAGCATGTTACTCCACTGGTCATCTCCACCGAATTCCATGTTACATCCATATTTCTGGTACAGAGTGTAGAAATCGTAGCTCTGCATAATCATGTAATTAAACTCTAAGAAACTTAATCCTTTTTCCATTCTCTGCTTATAGCATTCAGCTGTCAGCATGCGGTTAACGGAAAAATGGGCACCGACATCACGCAGTACATCGATGTAGTTTAAGTCCATCAGCCAATCGGCATTGTTTACCAGCATTGCCTTTCCCTCTCCGAAATCGATGAAGCGGCTCATCTGCTTTTTGAAGCAGTCTACGTTGTGCTGAATGGTTTCTGGTGTCATCATCTGTCGCATATCGGTACGACCGGATGGATCACCGATCATGGCTGTACCACCGCCGATCAGCGCAATCGGCTTGTTTCCTGCCATCTGCAGACGTTTCATCAGACACAGTGCCATAAAATGTCCCACATGCAGACTGTCAGCTGTCGGGTCAAAACCGATATAAAATACCGCTTTTCCATTGTTGATGAGTTCCTTGATTTCTTCCTCGTCGGTTACCTGTGCGATCAGACCGCGGGCAACCAGTTCGTCGTAAAGTGTCATTGGGTTTCCTCCTGTAATTTAACTTTTTTGATTTTTCTGGGACTTTATGTCCCTTTGCTCTATATCTATAAAAATCCAAATAAAAATCCCCTCGTCCTAATTATAAGGACGAGGGGGATCTCTCGTGTTACCACCTTAATTCGCATGCTGTTCACACAGCCTGCCTCCGCGAGTGCAGCTACACTCCAGTGCGTCTAACGGGCACTACTCCGTTACAGCCTACTTGCCTGCGCGTTCGGTGTAAAGCTCAGGGATGTATTCCCTGCGGTAAGGGGGGACCCAGCTTGCTGGGGGGATTCCTTATCGCCCGGTTTATGTTTGTATCATAAGCCGTCTGTGTTTTCCGCGCGCCTCTCATCTGACGGCTACTTTCTGTTCGTTCCACACACCGGTACTTGTTCCCATCTTCGCTTTTCATTATAACTGGTTTTCATTATAAAAAGCCCGGTGCCATTTGTCAAATAATTTTTATTTTGTTTCATTCCCCTCTGCCGGAATCCAGATTCCATTCTTTCCCCATGGCTGGATCATGCATATATAGCGCTTCTCACCACTCTTTAAAAATGTAATCTGTAAACCAACTTTTGTTTGATCTTCCGACTCAGAATCCTTTTCCACGGAAACAAATTTTTCGTCTGAAGACAGATTCAACAGTTGCCGTGCTGCCTCTGTCGGCTCAGTCAATACACCGGCTGCTGTCATATTTTTATTCAGCATTTTACCCATGCCATTCACACGATAATCCATCTGCGAATCATTGATTCCCTGTGCATAAGCTGTATCAAATTCGTCCACCGATGAAATGCCATCCGTTTTCGCATCCAGACTATCCGCAAACTGATTAATCTCTTCCTTTGTGATCTGAAACGTTCCGTTCTTCTGTGTATAATGAATATTTTCAATCCATACACTCACATGCGGATCTGATGTCTCTGCATAATAAAGAATCTCTGCCGTCTGTACTTCCGGGTTGATCTCATGCAGCCAGTAACCATTCATCTCTTTTCCGGTTCCGCCAAAGAAATCTCCAAACGCTCCCCACGGCCATGGACTTGACCACCCAAATGACGGAGTATCCCCGTCCACCCACAAAAGCTGTGCTTTCTCTAAATCTGCCTGTGCCTCTTCCGTTGTCATTTTCATGATTTTTGCTGCGTCTCTGTCACAAAATGCCTGTGCCCATTCCCCGATGCTCTGCTCCGTTTTTGCATCCACCATATTTTCCTGCACCGGTTTTTGTGTACTTTCCACTGTCTCTGTCGGATTCACAGTCTTTATGCCGGACGGCTTCTGGTTTGTCAGGCAGCTTACCGCCACTATGACAATCAAAAGCGTTGCAATTGCGGCCACCCAGGTATGCGGTTTCTTAAAATTCAACACGTTCTTAATCCTCCTTCCTGCATCCCCCTCTCCAAAAGCAACCGGTGCAAATGAATACGGGTGTCTTTCCATCGCAAAGGACAGAAGGGATGCACTATACCCCTGCTTAATTTCATTTCCAAACTGGGCAAGTACCGCCTCATCGCAGCTCATTTCCATGTCTCTTGTCATATAGAAAAAAGCAATCCAGGCAAACGGATTCCACCAGTATACGGCAAGAAGCACGAATGCCACCATCTTCCACAGTGGATCGTATCTGCGGATATGCCAGCTTTCATGTGCAAGTATATACTGCTGTTCCTTTTTCTCCATCCGAAACGGGATATAAATCTGCGGGCGGAAAATTCCCAGAACAAACGGAGACGGAATACGATCACACTCCCATATCTTTACTTTCCGACGAATACTTCCCGCCGTCTGCCCGGCAGATGTTAAAAGAACTGCCGTCTGTACCATCTTCCGGCATTTTATATAGGAATAGATCCCATATGCCAAAAACAACAACATCCCGGTCAGCCATACAAAAAACAACAGCGCACATATCTTCTGTGAAGTTGTAAGCGCAGCTGTCAGACCGGCTGCTGTATGTGCCGCCTGATCTGTAACGTGTGATCCGGCAGCCGCCTGTGTCACCTGCTTTGTGACCGGCTGTGCATGCATCCCTGGCAATCCGGTACGGTGCACAATTTTTGTCAGCTGTGATTTTCTTTTTACCAGCCGCACCAGATTAAAAAGACTGAATCTGGAAGCAATGGGCAGATCAAATATCATACGAATTCCAACTATCCCCCATAATCCATAGGAATATTTCTTTGGACATTTCCGTAAAAACATGCGCACTGCAAGTACTGCAAGAATTACAACTGCCACAATTCCATTCCGTTGCAGAAACGACAAAAAAATGCCACCTGCCTTCTCCATCATCTGTCACCCCTCCTTATGCTCATCAATCATTTTTTTGAGCATTTTCGCTTCCTTTTTGGAAATTTTCTTACCCCCAAGAAATGCGGTGATAAAGCCCGGCAATGACCCGTCAAATGTACGGTCCACAAAATAACGGGATTCCTCTGCCTGCACCTGTTCCTTTGGAATTAAAACAGAAACCGTTGCATCCTCATTGGCAATGTATCCTTTTTCACACATTTTCCGTACAACCGTATAAGTCGTAGATTTTTTCCATCCAAGCTGTTCCTGACATAACTTTACAAGTTCCCCGGAGTTGATGGGAGCATGTTCCCATACGACACACATAAACCGGTAATCACTGTCACATAATTTTATATATTCCATCTTTTTCTCCTCCATAGGTTTATAGCTATCAACCTGTCTTCAGTTTATTCTTATAAACCTCAAATGTCAAGGTCTATTTTTATAAACTGCGAGAAATGTCAGAAAAATACGATGGAAAATGTTTGAACTCACCTTTTCGAAAAGTTATAATAACTATAACGAAAAAAGGAGGACATGCTATCGTGGAAAAAGTACGTTACATGATTTCCGATGCCGCTGCACTGGCCGGTGTGGAAACCCATGTGTTACGTTACTGGGAAGAAGAACTCGACCTGACCATCCCACGAAATGAGATGGGACATCGATACTATACACGAGAGAACATACAGGAATTCCAAAAGATCAAAGAACTCAAAGAAAAAGGATACCAGCTGAAGGCAATCCGCATGATATTACACAATAAAAACCCCGAAGATGCCGGTGTTTCCGTGCCGGATTCTGCAGCACCTGGTCCATTGCCCGCATGTAACCGGGAACATCATCACACGGTTGTCGCCAAACCGGACCGCCAGAATACAGATAAAACCGACTTACCTGTAAATACCCTTTCCGCGGAAGAACGCATGGCACAGTTCCGGGAACTGATGAGTGACATTGTAGGGCATGCGATTGCACAGAACAATGAAGCACTTACGCTCGATATCAGCAAAGAAATACGGGAAACCGTCTTAAAAGAAATGAACTATCTCATCCGGGAACAAAACGATATGACAGAAGAACGTTACCGCCAGTTGAGTGCTGAAATCCGTGGGAAACTGCAAAAAAAGCATACGCTTTTTGCGAAGAAAGAAAAAGTCTCAAAAACAAAACCTACGAAAAGGGAAAAAAGCAGGAAAAATATACTGAATCCAGTAGGATGATTTTCTTTACATGTGCCCCCAAAAGTTTTTTTCCGGAGACCGTTTCAAGTTTTGTGTAAACGCTAAAAACTGATATAAGATTTGTGAATAGTTACAAATGGGCAGAGCCGATTTTCCGGATTCTGCCCATATCTGCATTATACAGGAGTTTTTGGGCATGTCAATAAGACCTGCCCAAAACAAGCTGGTTTTACAGGTTGCGTCCAATCAGACGCTCTTCAAAATAGATTTCAAGCTGGGAGTGGATCTGCCCCCAGTCCTGCCTGTGTCCGGTCCATTTTTTCGTGATATCCATAGTTGCCAGATACAGCATTTTCAAAAGGCTGTCATCTGACGGAAAAACGGTCTTGCTTTTGGTAACTTTTCGGAGCTGACGATTGAATCCTTCAATGGCATTTGTGGTGTAAATTAGACGTCTTACTGCCTCCGGATATTTGAAATATGTGGACAGGGTTGCCCAGTTATCATGCCAGGATTTATAGATTTTCGGGTACTTGGAATCCCATTTATCTTTGAACAATTCTAACTCATTTAAAGCTGTTTCTTCCGTTGGAGCCGCATATACAAGCTTCAGATCAGCCATCAGCTTTTTGATGTCTTTGTAGGAAACAAACTTCGTTGAATTACGGATCTGATGAATAATACACTGCTGGATTTCTGTTTTTGGATAAACAGCTTCAATTGCCTGTGGAAATCCATTTAGTCCATCCACACATGCTATCAGAATATCTTCAACTCCGCGGTTCTTTAGTCCATTCATGATGGAGAGCCAGAACTTGGCACTTTCGTTTTCTCCAACATACATACCAAGAACGTCCTTTTTTCCGTTCATATCGATGCCAAGAGCAATGTAGACTGCACGTTTTACAATGCGTCCTTCACTTCGGACATGATAGTGGATAGCATCCATAAATACGACAGCGTACACTTCTTCCAACGGACGTTCCTGCCATTCTTTTACAATTGGAAGGATTTTATCCGTAATCCGGCTGATGGTACTGTCAGAAATATCAATATCATACAGTTCCCGCATGTGAGATTCGATATCTCCGGTAGTCATTCCCTTTGCATACATGGAAAGGATTTTTTCTTCCATGTCCTGAGTCACAGTATTCTGATATTTTTTGATTAGCTGAGGCTCATACTCACCGTTACGATCTCTTGGAATAGCTACATCCATATCTCCATAGCTTGTGTGCATAGTTTTGCTGGAATGACCGTTTCTGCTGTTGTCTGTTTCTTTGTTACGATAATCATACTTGGAATATCCTAATTCTTCATCCAGTTCCTCATCCAAAGCACCTTCCAGAAGAACAGACATCATGTCACGCATGATACTGTTTACATCGGTGCCGTCTTTGATGCTGATATCATTATTCTTCAGATAATCACGCATCATTTCTCGCATTGCTGCTTTTTGTGGACTGTCTTTTCTTCTTGCCATAAAAATAACCTCCAAACTGAGTAATTTTATCTTACATCAGTTTGGAGGTTTACACAAACTTTGGGATGCTCCCGAGCGAAACAGACAGGCATGTATTGAACTGTCCGCAAAAAATGACCGACTGAAAGCAGACAACTGGTTGCTACAATCACACCAACCCCCGTCGCTACAACACTGGGCAGACCAAGTTTTTTCTTTCCTTCCATGGCAATCCTCCTCTAATGCAACGCATCTGTACCTTCTTCACCTGTTCGTACACGGATAATATCCGTGATATTCGAGACAAAGATTTTTCCATCTCCTATATGACCGGTGTACAATTCTTTTTTAATGATATCCAGTACTTTTTTCAATTTGTCTTTTTCCAATACCATCATAATCATCTGCTTAGGCAACAATTCTATCTCATCATGAATCTCATCTTCATATTCCGGAGTTCCTTTCTGAACCCCACATCCCATTACCTGACTGACCGTCATTCCTGTCACCCCGATTTTGGAAATCGCCTTTTTAAATCCATTCAGTTTTGTTGGAGATGTGATAACTTCCACCCGTACCAGTTCTTCCATATGTTTTCTCCTTTATGCGTACATTTCCGAAACTATATCTTTAGTTGTTTCAATGAAATCTGTAATATCCTGATCTGCCATCGGTAACGTTAAGCCGAGCTGGCCTCTATGTACTGGAAGAAATCCACGTACTGCAATCTCTAACGCAAATGTCTGCATTTTCTGCGCATCTGATTTCAGCCAGTAATCACGGTGTGTACGGATGGTCTGTCGAATTTCTCTGGTAAATGCATAACCAAGTACCGATGATTCGCCAAATACAATAAACGGAATCTTCTTCTCTTTCGCCCAGATATTCAATTCATTTTTTATCCGCTCTCCCATACTATTCAAACGTTTATAGGCCACATCATCCAATTGCTTTAGAATTGCAATTCCCGCAGCACATGCCAAACGGTGTCCATGATGTGTTCCTGACATCTGCACGATATCTTTTGTGACAACATCCATAACTTCATTGGAACCTCCTACGACACCCAGTGGAATGCCGCCACCCAATGTTTTTCCTGAAATTGTCAGGTCTGGTTTCACACCATACCAACTTTGTAATCCTCCTTTATATGCACGAATAGTAATTGTCTCATCAAAAATCAAAACAATACCAAGTTCTTTGGTAATCTCGCGTATACGTTTAACAAATGCTTTATCCAATGTTACAATTCCGCCGGACCCAGACTGCAGTTCCATTACAACACAGGCTAATTCATCCGCATGTTCCCGAATCAATTTTTCGCTCACTTCAATATTATTTTGTGTTAAAAGCACAACATCCTCTGCTCGATTGGCAGGTATGCCCGCTGACTCTGGCTGTGGAACAATAT
>ONZX01001385.1_pt1 | contig 12214 bp, 10 predicted proteins | sample 1671831 | NCBI WGS metagenome assembly ONZX01 (sample SAMN06348197, study PRJEB24527) | human gut metagenome | reverse complement strand
TGTGAAAAATTACGATAGAAATAGACCGGGTAACCTGATATTATGTCAACAAGGTTTTAAAGGAATTATCAATTCTTCAATTTAATTTGATATTATAAAGTCTTATAAATCTTATTTCAGAAACATTCACAAAAACAAAATCAAAGTAACATTCAAACACATTCACGATTGAAAACACCATAAAAACTAGGTATAATGGAGGAAAAAGAATGAGTAAAAACTATAGAGAGAAAGAATATAACAATAGCAATATTAGCAGTACACCGTATGATGATGTGTTTCGTACAATGTTAAACGATTGCACCAGATTTATATTGCCGCTTTTAAATGAGATATTTGGTGAGCATTACGACGGCACGGAAAAAATAGTGTTTGCAAATGACTATCATTTCAAAAATATGCAGGACGGAGCAGAAGAAAAAATAATCACAGATTCGAGTTTCAAGGTAATAAGTAAATGGGGAGAAAAGAAATATCATCTGGAATGTCAGGCTACAATAGATAACAGTATGATAATACGTTTCTTTGAATATGACTCACAGATAGCACTTGACGACGCAACCATAGAGAAAGAGGGAAAAACAGAAGATGGCAAAAAGAGTGGTGGAGTTTTAACAGTAACATTCCCGCATTCAGCAGTATTATTTTTACGTTCAAATGAAAACACAGGTGATGTAATGAAAATGAAATTTGTCACACCCGGTGGCGAGTTAGACTACGAGATACCTATTATAAAAATGCAGAAGTATACATTGCAGGATATATGGAACAAAGAAATGTATTTGTTAATACCGTTTTACATATTTACACATGAAGCGAATTTTCCGAAATATAATGAGGATGAGACAGAATTAAAAGAACTTGTGGAAGAGTTTGAAGAAATCTGTGCTAAAATGGAACAGCTGGTACAGGAAAATAAGATGACGGAACTTGAAAGCAGAATAATAGTAGAACTGTCAAAAAAAGTAGTAGATAATATAGCGAAAAAGTATAAAAAAATCAGGAGAGGAGTTGACGTAATAATGGGAGGAAAAGTAATAGAAACGGAAGCGAAGAAGATGTATAACCGTGGAAGAAACGAAGGTGAAAATAAAAAATTAAAAGACCAGATAAAAAAGAAACTTGCAAAAGGCAAGGATATTGCACAGATAGCAGATGAGATAGAGGAAAGTGAAGAGACTGTTTTAGAACTGATAAAGCAGATTGAGACGGAAAAACAGACAATATAAATAGATTTAGCTGTCGTGAAATCTTACGGCATAAGACTAGCTTCAAACATTGTTTAAAAAGTAATAGCCACAGCGAAAATAATTCAAACATAAACTTTTTTTGCACAATACCTAAAAATATGTTATACTCAAAAAGATAAAATTTTATTAAAAAGAATTTATGCAGAAAGAGGTTACATTTTATGAACAATGAATTTGTTTTGGTACCTGTACTTGGCGTAAAAGTGTGGGTCGTGGTTATGATTGTAATTATCGTTTTGCTGATAGCTGCACTTGTCGCTCTTAGTATATATGGCAAAAAGCTGCAGAAACGTCAGGAAAACACACAAAAAGAGATAGAGGCAGCGGCGCAGAGCGTATCGTTGTTAGTAGTTGATAAAAAGCGTATGAAACTTAAAGAATCAGGTCTTCCGCAGCTTGTTATAGACCAGACACCTAAGTACCTCAGAGGTCAGAAAGTGCCGATTGTAAAAGCTAAGGTCGGACCAAAGATTATGACACTTATCTGTGATGAAAAGATTTTTGAGCTTATACCTGTTAAAAAATCAGTTCGTGCGACAGTAAGCGGAATTTATATTACAAAAGTTCAGGGACTTAGGACAAACCTTGAAGCAAAGCCAAGGAAAGTGAAATTTTCACAGAAGATTAAAAATAAGTTTTCAAAAGAAAAATAAGAGCAGAGTATATATACTCATAAGATATAAAAAGACAGAAGATTTGAATTTCTTCTGTCTTTTTTTGTTGTAGTTATGTATGAAAACCTTTTAATCTAGCGACTCAATAATCATGTTTATTGTACAATCTGATACATGACTGTAATTCATATCAAGTCCATAATCAATAGAAATCTCTATTTTGTCGTTGTCCTCATTAATATCAACACGAGTGGTGTCAAGCCGCATTTGCATTGAGCCAAAAGGTGTCTCATAGAAAGCAGTATGTGTTTTGCCCTCTTTAAAAGTCATTTCTGTATTTGTTGCACCTCTTTTAGTGAGGGTTACGGTATCGTCTGAAATTTTAAGAAGATTTGATATAATAGCATCTTTTCCAGTATTTTCATCTTTAAAATATTCTTTATAAGAAATAACATGTTTTCCAGCAACAAGGCGGTAGTTACCTGTCTGTTTTGTCTGTATGCCTTCTTTATCATCTATTTCATGTTGTAAACCATGTACGGTAACAAGTACATTATTATTCATAAAAATCTCCGTTTCATTATAACTGTAATTGTATGAAGCAATCTGTGGCATTAGCAAGGGTCAAAATACCTTTTGACCCCAACATCAGTATATAACAGTATAGCACATGGTAATAAAGAAACACAATAGTTGTCGATTATCAAACATATTTTCCAAACATATTTTGCTAATTTGTTTTGATATGCGGTTTTAATGAAATAAATCATATATACCGCTTCGGATTTGAACCTTAGAATTATTTTTTGTGTTCTCTTTAGAGGTGTTTGATTTATACAGTGAATTGTATTCTTCGTTTGTGAGTTCATTTTTGAGTTTTGCTTTTGATTCTTTTGGTACAGTTGCGGTTGTGGCGTCCTCAAAACATAAACTTGGGAACAGAACACACCACCAGTTATGTCCGTCGGCTTTACCTATTTCAACACATAATGCATCATAATATCCTGCCGGAAATGTGAGGTCACCATATGTTTTTGCAGGAAAATATCTGTTTTGTATAAAAACTTTTGCTGAATAAGAATAGCCGTTTTCGTGAATAGTATAATCGGCGGATTGTTTAATATTTTCAAATTTGGAGGAGACATATTGCTTTGCCTGTGCCACCGAAGATATGCCCGAAAGACCGGTTTGAAGTTCTGAGAGGATGCTGTCGCGAACTTTAATTTTAAGTTTCTGGTCATCGTCACTGTCACTGTTTGCAATAACATGTAGTCTTAGTACATGTCCGGCAATATTTTTTTGGATTTTCGGGTTACTCTGCGACAAAGTTTTGTAAGGATTTTTTTGTATTGTTTCATTGTTGAAAACAGTTGTTGAAAATTTGTTTATGTTGATACAGTTTGTGTTTTTAATCTTTTTTGTTGAAGAAATATTGGTATTTGAGGCTGATTTACAACTTTTATAAGTATTTAAATATGTCTGATAGCTTTTTATACTCATAAATAAAAGTGTAAATGCTACTGAATATATGGCAATAATAAGTATGATTTTTGATAATTTTAGTTTGTTCATGTTATTCTCCGTTTTTTATATTTGACATGTCTTATCTGAAGTGTTGCCGTGAAAAAATATTTTATACAGGAATATAAAGATGTTGGGGTAAAAAGATATTTTAACCCTTGCATCACATAAAGATTTTATTAAGAAAATGCTGAAAAGGTGCATTATTGATGTAAATATGTTATCATAGCTTTAATTGGGAGGTTAATATATGTCAAATAGAAATACAAGGGGAGACAGCACGAGAGTGTTTAATCCCGATGATATTATTGTTCGAGAAAGACAGACAAGAAATGCCACAGCATCGGGAAATGCTGCCGGAAACAGAAATCGCAGAACTTCACAAAATATGAGAACTGCCCAGCGTGCGAATGGTACCGGTACACTCACGCCTAAGCAGGCGAAAAAGCAGGAAAAGAAGATTAGAAAGCATAAGAGACATAAAAAGTTTTGGTTTGGTTTTAAGATATTTATGTTGATTTGCCTGTTAGCTATATTAGCGGCACTTGTAGTAATTTATTTTAAATTCGGTGATGACCTTTTAAAATGGAAGATGGAAGCTACAGATATAGTGGAAAATTCAACATCAGATACATTTAGAGCATCTGAGACGAGTATTATCTATGCTTCAAACAAATCAATGATAGCAAAGCTGAAAGGTGACAAAGATTCTTATTATCTGACATTTGATGAAATTCCGCAGTCGGTTAAAGATGCAATGGTTGTCACAGAGGATAGAGATTTTTACAAACATGAAGGTGTAAACTTTTTATCAACTGCAAAGGCGGCTGTTATGCTTGTTGAGAGCAAGTTGAGGCATCGGGATATTTCAAGAGGTGGAAGTACCATAACACAGCAGCTTGCAAAGAATGTTTTTCTTTCAAATGAACGGTCGTATGAAAGAAAAGTAAGAGAAATATTTATTGCATTGGAATTGGAGAAGAAGTATACAAAAGACCAGATTCTTGAGTTCTATATAAATAATATTTATTTTGCAAATGGATATTATGGAATAGAAGCGGCAAGTAAAGGGTATTTTAATAAATCTGCCAAAGACCTTGACCTTGCAGAAGCAGCATTTTTGTGTTCTATACCAAACAGACCAAGTTTGTATAATCCGTTAGAACATTATAAAAATACTTTGAAAAGAAAAAGCCGTATTTTAAAACAGATGCTTGATGCAGACTGTATTACTGCTGCTGAATATAGTGATGCAAATTATGAAGAGATAATTTTAAATCCTGCACAGGCACTTAAAACGCAGAATTATATGACAACATATGCAATCAGTTGTGCGACAAAGGCACTTATGCAGGCGAGAGGCTTCGAGTTTAAATATAAATTTGACAGTACGGAAGAACAGAAACAATACGAAAAAGAATATGATGAATTGTACGACGATTGCCATAATTCATTGTATACCGGAGGGTATCGTATTTATACGTCTTTAAATAAGAAGAAACAGAAGAAGCTGCAGAAAGCGGTTGATGACCAGCTTGCAGGATTTAAAGAAAAAACAAAGAAAGATAAAATTTATAAATTGCAGGGAGCGGCTACATGTATAGATAATTCAAATGGTCTTGTTGTAGCTATCGTAGGAGGAAGAAAACAGAAAAATATTACAGGTTACACATTAAACAGGGCATATCAGAGTTACAGACAGCCGGGAAGCTGTTTTAAGCCGGTTGCTGTTTACACACCTCAGCTTGAGAGAGGATACACCCCTGACAGTATAGTTGATGATACTTATTTCAATGGTGGGCCGCACAATGCAGACGGAAGTTATGCAGGAAAAATTTCGCTCAGATATGCGGTTGAAAAATCAAAAAATGTAATTGCGTGGAAATTATTTCAGGAGCTTACACCTGAGGTTGGACTGTCTTATCCTATTAAAATGGGATTTGCAAAGATAGTAGATTCAGATTATTATCCGGCGGCATCGCTTGGTGGACTTACGAATGGTGTTACAACTGTTGAAATGGCATCAGCATTTGCAGCTATTGAAAATGATGGTGTGTTTAGAGAGCCGACATGTATAAGCAAGATTACTGATTCTGAAGGAAAAACCATAGTAAACAACAAGAAAAACCGGAAGGAAAAACATGTTTACAAACAGAATGCAGCCAGAATGATGACAAGTATTCTGCAGGGCGTACTTGTAAGTGGAACTGCAAGGGGAAATGCACTTGACAATATGTCGTGTGCAGGAAAGACAGGAACAACGAGTGATAAAAAAGACGGATGGTTCTGTGGATACACACCATACTATACAACTACAGTATGGGTAGGCTATGATAATCCTAAGACGCTTTATGATTTGTATGGAAATACTTATCCACTCAGGATTTGGCGTGAGTTTATGTCTGACATACATCAGGGGCTTGAAAATAAAGAATTTGAAAGTTATGAGGGACAGAATAGCAGCGGTTCATCAGGTCAGGATTATAGCGGTGATTATACTTCAGACGGAAATACAACCGTGACGGCAGTACCTACAATGGATCCTGATGCAATGGATAATACAAAGCCGACGGAGACGCCGGACAATGACAGTGAAAATAATACGGACAAAGATACGGAGGCAGTCCCTACAAAGAAACCGGCAGATAATAACGATAATACAGACGTTGGAGACTCAGGTGATGATGGGGATGATTCACAGCCTGATGATGTAGGTGGAGATGATGCTTCGATACCTGATGATGTAGGCGGGGATGATACTGTGAATTAATTGTGAAACTTTCAAATCAATGGAGCGATCCGTGGCATCAGTTGATGGTAAGTTACTTTCTGGGCACAACGCATTATATGTTCAAAGTCAAATAGTACGAAACGAGGAGAGATATGGTAAGTTTTAGTTTATGTATGATTGTAAAAGACGAGGAGGCAGTCTTATCAAGGTGTCTCGACAGCCTGCATGATATAATGGACGAGATAATTATAGTAGATACGGGATCGACCGACAAGACAAAGGAAATTGCAAGGAAATATACCGATAAAATATTTGATTATAAATGGTGTAATGATTTTGCAGATGCAAGAAATTTTGCGGCATCAAAAGCCACAGGAGATTATATATATACGGCAGATGCAGATGAATATCTTGATGCCGAAAACAGAGATAAACTTTGCCAATTAAAAAAGATCATGCTGCCTGAAATAGAAATCGTACAAATGCTTTACCATACACCTGCCGGTTTGAGTACGGTGTACAATTTTGAGGAGGAATACAGACCCAAATTATATAAAAGACTTAGAACATTTACATGGATAGACCAGATACATGAGACATTGAGAATAGACCCGGTAGTGTATGACAGTGATATTGTGATTGAGCACAGACCACTCACAAATCATGCACCGAGAGATTTTGCGGCATTTGAGAGAATTGCCGCAGATGGAAAAAGACTTTCAAAGAAACTGCATCATATGTATGCAATGGAGCTTTTCCGTTCCGGAAGTGATGATGATTTTCTGAAATCGGAAAATTTATTTAAGAGGACTCTTGAAGAAGATGGAAGAACCATAGATGAGGTAAAAGAAGCTTTTTGTGTGCTTGCAAGATGTTATAGAGTAAAAGGTGATATAGTCTCATTTATGGAATGTGCACTTAAAGATGCAGCCACTTCATCATGTGCAGAGATTTGCTGTGAGCTTGGAATGTATTATGAAAGCGTGGGGAATATTTCAGAAGCTGTTATGTGGTATCAGAATGCACTTACAGAAACAGAGAGCATTCTTGACATAAGAAGTTCACAGGAAATCCCTAAGGAGGCACTGGAAAGATTAGAGTAATGTATCAATGACTTATTATGCCGGGCGTGGTGTAATAGTATTTTTGGATGAATGGAGTTTTGATATGGAAGAAAAGACAACATATATGACGATTAATGAAGAAACCGCTGAGGAAATTGAGAACAAGATGCCGGAGGAAAGCGAACTGTACGACCTTGCGGATTTGTTTAAAGTTTTTGGTGATTCGACCAGAATAAAAATTCTCTACGTTCTGTTTGAGAATGAAATGTGTGTTTATGATATAGCTTCTATTCTTAATATGACTCAAAGTGCAATCTCTCATCAGCTTCGCATATTGAAGCAGAACAGGCTTGTCAAGTTCAGAAAGGAAGGAAAGACAGTTCTTTATACACTTGCGGATGAACATGTTTTTACGATACTCAGTCAGGGAATAGAACATGTAGAAGAGTGAACATAGAAAGAAAAAACTCTGTATGTATTTTTATATGGAGTTTTTTGTTTGTTTTTATGTTATTTATACTTGCCTTTTAAATATAATTATGATATATTGAATACAACATATGAATGATTGTTCATATGAACACTGACTAAAATAAATTAAAAGACAAGGAGACCTCTTATTATGAAGAAGAAATATCATATAGAAGGTATTGACTGTGCGAATTGTGCAGCCAAAGTTGAGAAAAAGATGAATGACCTTCCGGATGTCAGTGTTACATTGACATTTGCAACAAGCCAGCTTTTGGTGGAAGCAGAAAATCCGGATGAGGTACTTCCGAAACTTAGAGAGATAGCAGATAAGATGGAACCGGGCACCGTGATAGAAGAGATTTCAAAGGCAAAGAAACACAGTGGAAAAAAGAGAACTCACCATCACCATGACGATGAAGATAGTTGTGATGACGACTGTTGCTGTCACGGAGAGCATGAGGAACATGAGCACCACCACCATCATCATGATGACGAAGATTGCTGTGATGGCGACTGTTGCTGCCACGGAGAACATGAAGGACATGAACATCACCACCACAAACATCTTGATGGGGTGACTAAGAAAAAATATCGTATAGAGGGTATTGATTGCCCAAATTGTGCGGCAAAAGTTGAGAGAAAGATGAATGAACTGCCGGATGTGGCGGTTACATTGACATTTGCGACCAGCCAGCTTTTGGTGGAGGCGAAAAACCCGGATGAGGTACTTCCAAAACTTAGAGAAATAGCAGATAAGATGGAACCCGGAACTGTTATTGAAGAATACAGCAGTGAAAAAGAGAAATCGGTTGAAGCTGATGAAGATGGAGACGACGATGATGTCAAAGTGGAACTTATAAAAATTGCGATCGGTGCATTTGTTTTTATAGGTGGTGTTGTCTGTCAGAAATATCTTAATGTTATACCGGCTGTGTATATAGAACTTTTTGTTGTATCATATATTATACTTGGCGGTGAAGTTGTTTTAAAAGCTGTTAAAAATCTTTTTCGAGGTAAATTATTTGATGAAAACTTCCTTATGAGCATTGCTACCATTGGTGCATTTGCTACAGGTGAATATCCGGAAGCAGTAGGCGTTATGCTGTTTTATGAAATCGGTGAACTTTTTGAGGATATAGCAGTCGGAAAAAGCCGTAAACAGATTATGGAGGCAGTTGATATGCGTCCTGAGGTTGTAAGGTATATAGATGGGGATAATGTAATAGAACTTGACCCTGAAGAAATAGAGATTGGAGACATTATAGAAGTACGACCGGGTGACAGAATACCACTTGACGGGGTTGTTGTTAAAGGAGACAGCCGTATTGATACTTCTGCGGTGACAGGTGAGCCTGTTCCGGTAGGAGTAAAAGAGGGAAGTGAAGTTGTTTCAGGTTGCGTAAACATGTCGGGTCTTATATATGTAAAAGTTGAAAAGCTTTTGGAAGAGTCGATGGTAAGCCGTATTCTTGAAGCAGTTGAAAATGCGGCGGCATCGAAACCTAAGATTGACAGATTTATAAGTAAATTTGCGAGAATTTATACACCTATCGTTGTATTTGCTGCTTTGGCTACAGCAGTTATACCGTCACTTATAACAGGAAACTGGCATTACTGGGTATATACAGCACTTACTTTCCTTGTTATAAGCTGTCCGTGTGCTCTTGTTTTAAGTGTACCACTTGCATTCTTTGCGGGAATAGGAGCAGGTTCCAAAAAAGGAATTTTGTTTAAAGGCGGAGTTTCACTTGAGTCACTTGCTGAAGTAAAAGCAGTTGTTATGGATAAAACAGGAACAGTAACAGAGGGAAATTTCAAGGTAGCACAGATAGTAAGTGATGGAAATTATGCCGAGGACAGAATACTTGCTTTTGCGGGTGCGGCAGAGAGCTGTTCGACACATCCAATCGCAACAAGTATTATGGAAGAGGTGAAGAAAAGAAGACTTGAAATACCTGAGGTAAAAGATATAAAAGAAATTTCCGGAAAAGGAATGGAAGTTACGCTGGATGATGGAATGCTTTTATGTGGAAATATTGAGCTTCTGACAATGAAAGGAATAGAAGTTCCAAGTAAAGCTAAAGAAATTTATGGAACAGAAGTATTGCTTGCATTTAATGAAAAATACATTGGTTATATAGTTATCAATGATAAGATAAAATCAGACTCTAAACAGGCAATAAGTGACATAAAGAGATATGGACTTTGGACGGCAATGCTTACAGGTGATGCAAAAAAGAATGCTGAGATGGTAGCTAAAGAGGCAGGAATAGATATTTGTTATGCAAAACAGCTTCCACAGGATAAACTTAATAACCTTTCAAAAATCCGTGAGGAAAAAGGTGCTGTTATGTTTGTCGGCGATGGAATAAATGATGCCCCTGTTCTTGCCGGAGCTGATGTAGGAGCAGCAATGGGAAGTGGAGCAGATGCAGCAATTGAAGCGGCAGATGTTGTGTTTATGAATTCAAGACTTTCGGCTATACCTGAGAGTATAAAGATTGCGAAGAAAACAAAAGCAATTGCAATGCAGAATGTAATAGGTGCACTTGTAATCAAGGCACTTGTAATGGTTCTCGGATTTGCGGGAATTGCTTCAATGTGGATGGCAGTATTTGCCGATTCCGGTGTGGCAATGATATGTGTACTCAATTCGGTAAGGATTTTGTTCGGAAAGAAAAAATAAAAAGATTGAGAAAAAAGTAACGATTTAAAAGCATGAAATGGAGAAAAGGATGATTATATGGAGAAGATACGGCATAAATTATTAAAAAAAATTATAAGTCTGTTTTTAATAATTGCAATGGGAACAGTAAGCGTTCAGTCTTTGTCATTTAATTCTGAATATTGTAAAGCAGCGGCATATGTACAAAAACATGGCAGATTGAAAGTTAAGGGAACAAATATAGCAGACAAAAACGGAAAGACAGTCAGATTAAAAGGTGTCAGTTCACATGGAATAAACTGGGATGTCGGATATCCGTACATTACTGAGAAAACATTTAAAACATTGCGTGACAAATGGAAAGTAAACACGGTAAGGCTTGCAATGTACACACAAGAGTATAACGGATATTGTGTTACAGATGCGGCGAGCCGTAAAAAGCTGCTTGATACCATAGATACGGGAGTAAAAGCCGCAAAAAAACTTGGTTTGTATGTGATAATAGACTGGCATGTTTTGAATGACAGGACACCTTTAAAATATCAGGAAAAGGCTAAAAAATTTTTTGCTCAAATGTCAAAAAAATATGCATCCTATCAAAATGTGCTCTATGAGATATGCAATGAGCCAAATGGAGGGACAACCTGGTCTGACATTAAAAAATATGCAAAAAAAATAATTCCTGTTATAAGAAAAAATGATAAAAACAGCATTATAATTGTGGGAACTCCAAATTGGTCGCAGGATGTTGATATTGCGGCGAAAAGTCCGATAAAAGGATACAAAAACATTATGTATTCAATACATTTTTATGCGGCAACCCATGGGGACAGTTATAGGAATAAACTTAAAACAGCACATAAAAACGGGCTGCCTGTAATCTGTACAGAGTTTGGTACATGCGATTCAAGCGGAAATGGAAAATATGATTTTTCAAGTGCAAATAAATGGATTAAGCTTATGAACAGTTATAATATGGGATATGTTTGCTGGAGCCTTAGTAATAAACCTGAAAGCGCATCGCTTTTAAAAGCGTCATGCAAAAAGACAAGCGGATTTACCGGTAATGATTTGAGTGGTCAGGGTAAATGGCTGGTCGGAAAATATAAGAAATAATAATATAAACAGTTGTTTGCAACTGTTCACAGAATTAACACAAAAATAATATTGACTGAAAATGACTATCGTGATAGTATAAAAAACGTAATAACTATTGCAATAGTCATTTTTTGAAACTGAAAACACAGGGAGGAATTACCATGGGAATAAAGCTTTATGATTCAGAACTGAAAGTTATGGAAATTTTATGGAAAGAGGGGGAATTGACAGCAGGACAGATAGCAAAGATTTTAAAAGAAGAAATAGGGTGGAATAGAAATACCACATATACAGTTATTAAAAAATGTATTGAAAAAGGCGCTGTTGAAAGAATTGAACCGAAATTCAGATGCAGAGCACTTATTTCAAAGAAAGATGCACAGGAATATGAGACAGAGGAACTTATAGACCGTATGTTTGAAGGGTCAAAAAAGAATTTTTTTGCGGCAATGTTGTCTGAGGACAGATTGACGGCAGAAGAACTGGAGCAGTTGAAAGATATGGTAAATCAAATGAAGTGAGGTGTTTAAATGCTTATAGACATGAGTGTTTCGGCAGGAGTGCTTATTATACTTACGATTATTTTAGAAAAAACTGCCGGGAATTATTTTTCAAAAAGATTTATCGTTACAATGTGGAAAATTGTTTTACTTCGTTTGATAATACCGGTTAATCTTCCGATAACAATTGGTATTGCAAAGCCTTTCATTGGAGTGGTCAGAGGAGCAAAAAATATTTTGGGTGGGCTTTTTAGGAGTGAAAATAAGTCCGGGATATATTATGCAGCAGGGACATCAGTA
>ONZX01001374.1_pt1 | contig 12293 bp, 9 predicted proteins | sample 1671831 | NCBI WGS metagenome assembly ONZX01 (sample SAMN06348197, study PRJEB24527) | human gut metagenome | reverse complement strand
TCTCCAGGCCGGACACGAGCACGCCGCCGGCGTTGGCAGCCTTGCCGGGCATAAAGGCGACGCCGTTCTCCTGGAAGTAGTTCGTGGCCTCGATGGTCGTGGGCATGTTTGCGCCCTCGCCGACCACCTTGCAGCCGTTGGCGACGAGCGCCTGGGCGTCCTCGAGCAGCAGCGTGTTCTCGCGAGCGCAGGGCAGCGCGATGTCGCAGGGCAGCTGCCAAACGCCGCGGCCGTCGCCCTCGTGCCACACGGCACCGGGCTTCTCGTCAACGTACATGGCGAGCGTGACGCCCTTGTCGTGGCCAGAGCGCTTCTGGTTGTAGACGTGCTCGAGCACGGAGTAGTCGATGCCGTCGGGATCCTCGACCCAGCCGTGGGTATCGGAGCAGGCCAGCACCTTGCCGCCGAGCTGGGAAACCTTCTGGACGGCGTAGATGGCAACGTTACCGGAGCCGTGAACGACGACGTTCTTGCCCTCGAAGGAGTCGCCGCGGCTCTTGAGGTACTCGTCCACAAAGTAGACCAGGCCGTAGCCAGTGGCCTCGGTGCGGGCGAGCGAGCCGCCAAAGGAGAGGCCCTTGCCGGTGAGGACGCCGGTCCACTCGTTGGTCAGGCGCTTGTACTGACCGAACATGTAGGCAACCTCGCGGCCGCCAACGCCCAGGTCGCCGGCGGGAACGTCGGTGTTGGGGCCGATGTGACGATAGAGCTCGGTCATGAAGGACTGGCAGAAGTGCATGATCTCGTTGTTGGACTTGCCCTTGGGGTCAAAGTCGGAACCGCCCTTGCCGCCGCCCATGGGAAGGGTGGTCAGGCTGTTCTTGAGGATCTGCTCCAGGCCCAGGAACTTGAGCATGCCCAGGGTGACCGTCGGGTTAAAGCGCAGGCCGCCCTTGTAGGGTCCAATGGCAGAGTTGAACTCGACGCGGTAACCGCGGTTGACCTGGACCTTGCCCTGGTCGTCGACCCAGGGAACACGGAACATGACGATGCGCTCGGGCTCGACAAGGCGCTCCAGTAGGGCGGCCTCCTCGTACTCGGGGTGGGCGTCGAGCGCCGGCTGGATGGTGCCGAGGATCTCGGTCGCGGCCTGGATGAACTCAGGCTGCTCGGGATAGCGGGCCTTGAGCTCGTCGAGAACTTTCTGCGTGTAGCTCATGCTTCCTCCAATTGATGGAAAAGAAAGGTGTCGTTCGCGGCGCCCCATGCGCCGTGAGCTTTATCGAGTATGGATAATATCGCACTGTTGCTACAAAGTTACGAATAAGGCAACGAGCGGATGTTTCATTTTGATTACGATGCAGGTAGATAGCTTTTTGACCGCCTGACGAGCAAATCGCGTGTTTCGAAGCTGTTTCCCGCACGTTTCGAAACCACCACAAAGGTGCCTGTCCCCAATGTGGTGGTTTTGGCGAGATGCGTTGGCGGGAACGTATGTGAATCGAACACATCCAAGACGTTTTGCACGCCTCACAACGGTTTTGAGGACCGCGGGGCCCACCGGAGCCCATCCGCTCCCAAACGTGGCGGTATTTTACCAAACCCAACAGACCACAACCGAAAAGAGCGATGCGGAAACCGCTAACGCAGCGATCTCAGACCGCCGGCCTCCTTGTCGAGCGTCGTAAAACGCATTGCATCCAGGTGTTCCAGGATGCTAATGGCGCGCTTGCGTGACACGCCCAGAGCTTCGCGCAGCACACTCGTGGTGGCGGCGCCGCCAGCAGCCTCGATAGCCGTCGCAACAACCTCACGCGCATGGGCCTCGGCGGCGGCGGACAGGGCAACGTCGCGCTCGACCTTAACGATCAAGCGGCTGAGCGAAAGCTCGCGCAGGGCACGCGTCATGGTATCGCGATCGAGGTGCAACTGTTCGCTCACCTCGGGAAGCGTCGGCGCATTAAGACCGGCCTCATCCAGCAGGGCCACGATACGCTGGCCAGCCTCGCGCACCACGCGTATCGCCGCGGCGGCGGAATGCGGGTCGAACACCTCGGCACCGTCGACGGCGCACACGCCACGTGCACAGCCCTCGGCAATAAGTGCCATCGCGACATCGTTACCGGCGCCCGGCCAAGCCGCGTGCGCGACCGCACCGGACGTAAAGCCGATCTCCTTGGGAACCGCCGCGTGCATGGAGGACAAGGCCGCAGCCAGCACACCCATTGCAGCATCGAGAGCCGAGGCATCTGCGTAGAGCACCGCACCGCCCGCAGCAAGCTCGCACACGGCAGCCTGGTCCACAAGCCCACGCAAAACGACCTCGACCTCGCCGGCAACAACATCGAGCGCTGCGGCAACAGTGGAAGCAGCGACAGGCAGCGTCTGCAGCGCCAGCCACGCGTGCACGCCATCCGCGACATCTCCGGTCTCAAGCGCCGCATACAACGCGCGCTCCCCCGCCGATAGGGCCCGCGCGCGGCGACAGCGCGAAAGCAGAACGCGTCCGCCACCAAGCAGCGAAACTGGCGAATACGACAGAATGACGGCATGATCGCCGGCACGCAACGGCAGCGGCCGTTCCAAGCGCACCTGCACCACACGCGTCTCGCCGACCGCAATAGGCGATTCGTCGTCCAAAAGCATAATGCGGCCGAGTACCTCGGCCGTGCCCGCCATGACGTGCACGCGCGTACCCGAAGCAAGAACGCCGGATCGCACGCCATCGCGCCCCATATATGTCAGTTGCATCAAAAAGCGCAGCGTCTGGCCCACGCGACCCTCGACGCCGAGCATCTCGCCGCGCTTGAGGCCCGCCACGCCATCGCCCACCAGGTTCAGGGCGACGCGCTGGCCGGGAACCGCGCACTGGGTATCCCCGTGAACCTGCACCCCGCGCACGCGACAGCGCGTTTGCGACGGCAGCGCAACGAGCTCATCGCCAACCGAAACGGGGCCGTCGTGCAGCGTACCCGTCACGACGGTTCCGGTGCCGCGAATGCTAAAGCAACGGTCGATGGGAAGACGGGGCGCGGCGCCCGAGCCAGCGGTCGCCTCCAGATGCTCCGACCAGCACGAACAAACCGTGTTATCGAGCGTCGTAAGCAGCTCGTCCAGGCCCTCGCCCGTCTTGGAGGACACCGGCACTATAGAGGCACCCGCAAACACGGTCCCGTCCAGAAACGCCTCGACATCGAGCTCCGCCAGCGCGGCAATCTCGTGGTCGGCCAAATCGCGCATCGTGAGTGCGACGACCATGCGCGTCACACCCAACAGCTCCAGAACCCGAACGTGCTCGCGGGTCTGCGGCATCACGCCCTCAACGGCCGAAACCGCCAGCAACGCAACGTCCACGCCGGTGGCGCCCTGCACCATGGCGCGCAGATAGTGCGCATGCCCGGGTACGTCGACCAAGCCGACAAGCTTGCCGCTGGGAAGCTCGAGCTCGCCAAAGCCGAGCTCAGTGGTCATGCCTCGGCGCCGTTCGACCTCCAGACGGTCGGGATTTTTGCCGGTCAGCGCCTCGATAAGGGCCGACTTTCCGTGGTCGACGTGTCCTGCCGTTCCGACGATAACGGGACATTCGACAAGCTCGCGCGCGGTCATCGACGCAAACCTGCCCGCACGGCATCCGCCAACGCAGACGCACACAGGTCAAGGTCGGTGTCGCGCAAAAGCGTGCGAACGTCAAAAAGCACCTGGTCGTGCCGCACGCGCGTCACAACCGGCGTATCGGGCTCCTGTACCATAGCGCGCTTTAGGCCATCGGCGGATAGGCGCCCATCGACGGGACAGACGGCAACGCAAAAAGTTGGGAGCTCGACGGTCGGCAGCGAACCGCCGCCCGGAGCAGACACGCCCTCGACAACCTGCAGCTCCACCGCCTCCTCACACTGAGACTCGCGAAGCTTGCGCAGCATGCGGTCATGCAGGCGCTTGGCCTGACGCTCGAGCGGAGCCGGCGCGCCGGAAAGCATGTTGAGCACCGGGATCTCCCGATGCGCTGTATCGGATCCGGTCACATACAGGCGCAAAGTGGCCTCGAGCGCCGCGAGCGTGAGCTTGCCGGGGCGAAGCGCGCGCATAAGCGGATGCGAGGCACAGGCGGCGATTACCTGGGCGCTACCGAGAATAATGCCCGCTTGCGAGGCGCCGAGCAGCTTGTCGCCCGAGCACGAGACGACGTCAACGCCGGCGCAAAGCGAGGCGGACGTGGGCTTCTCCCCAGCATCGACGAGCACCTCATCTGTAAGCAAAGCGCCCGAGCCCTGGTCCTCGTACAGTAACAGCCCGTGCTCATGCGCCAGCGCAGAAAGCTCCGCCGCGGAAACCTCCTCGTGGAAACCCTCGATACGGTAGTTAGAAGGATGAACTTTCAAGATCATCGCCGTATTGGGCGTAATGGCGCTTCGGTAATCATCCAGATGCGTGCGGTTGGTGGAGCCCACCTCGACAAGCTTGGCACCCGAAGCCGCCATGATATCGGGAATGCGGAAGCTGCCGCCCACCTCGACCAGCTCGCCGCGACTCACGATGACCTCTTTGCCGCACGCATGCGCGGCAAGCACCAGCAGCACCGCCGCGGCGTTATTGTTGACGACCAGGGCGTCCTGCGCCCCCGTGAGCGTGCGCAGCAGACGCGCGGCATGCTCTTTGCGGCCCCCGCGAGCGCAGGTTGAGACGTCATACTCAAGCGTGCTGTAGCCGCGAGCGACATCGGTCACCGCCCGCACCGCCGCGGGCGCGAGCGGAGCGCGGCCCAGGTTGGTGTGAATCACAACGCCCGTCGCGTTAACGGCAGGGCGCAGGGTCGGCAGCGACAGGCGGTGGCACCGCCGCTCGATAGCCAAGGCGAGCTCGCGCTTATTCCTAGCGGGGGCGCCAGAGCGAATCGCCGCGCGCTCGGCATCGAGCTCGGCGTCAATCGCCTCGCGCACCAACGTGTCGCCCGCATCGCCGGCAGCCTTCATGACCGGCCACTCGGCCAGCAGCTCGTGCACGGCGGGAATGGAGCGCAGGCGGTCGCGCACCTCGGCAGGCATGGATTCGCAGTCGCTCATGGAAAGCCCTTCGACATAATCAATAAAAAGCAGGCCCCCCTTGGTCGTCATCGGCCAAAATGTGACGACGCGAATACAAAAGGGACAGGTCCATTATGGCAGCTCGCGACAAGACGGCGAAGCGCCTCGTCCAAAACCTGCCAAAATAAACCTGTCCCTTTTTGGTCGGTTATGGGTTGGGTCCTTTAGGACTCTTTGTTGGCGTAGATAAACCAGTAGCCCAGCGCCACGATCAGGGCGCCACCTACGATATTGCCCAGCGTGGCGACCGAAAGGTTGAGCGCCAACCCGGCGGCGTTGAGGGCATCGGCGCCGGCGACATCGGCTCCATAGCCGCACGCGTGCATCACGGCACCCATGGGCAAAAAGTACATGTTGGCAACGCAGTGCTCAAAACCGCATGACACAAAGGCGGCGATAGGCAGCAGAATACCCACGACTTTATCGACCACGGTCTTGCCGGCGGTACCGATCCATACAGCCAGGCACACAAAGATGTTGCACAGAATGCCGCGGAAGAAGATGGTGACGGCGTCAATCGAAACCTTACCGGCGGCGACACTCACCATGGTGTTGGCAACGGCCTCGCCGTTGAGCTTATAAATAGCTGCCATGTAAACCAGAAAGACAACGAACAGCGCGCCGGCAAAGTTGCCGATCCACACAACGACCCAAGCCTTGAGCATCTGGACGAGCGTGATCTTTCTGCTCTTGAGCGCGCAGACCATAAGCGAGTTGCCGGTAAACAGTTCCGCGCCGCAAATGAGCACGAGCACCAGTCCCAGGCAAAAGCACAGGCCGCCCACAAAGCGCTGAGCGCCCCAGCCAAGGGACGCATCGCTCAGAAAGACCGTGAAGAACAGACCGCCGAAGGCGATGAACGCGCCGGCGAACATGGCGAGCAAAAATGCCTTCGAGGCAGGCAGACTGGCCTTGGTAACGCCGGCGGCCTCGGACTTAGCCTCGATCGCGGCGGGCGCCAGGCAGTCGGGGGTGGGGTATTCTGCCTTACTCTGTGCCATGGCAATCACTACTTTCTTACGATGTGGGACAAACGCTCCTGGTTCATTTGCCCCGCGAGGTCGGACGGTATAAAAATAAACGCGAGCCAAATTAGCATATTGGCCTGCGATTATATAGCTTGGAGCGGGCGACGGGAAGTCCAAGGATTTGCTTCGCAAATCCTTGTTTCGCTGCGGGCCTTCGGCCCTTGCGTGCTGCGCTGGAAAATGCTCACGCATTTTCTCAGCTCCGCACCCTGACGGGTTCGATTCCCGTCGCCCGGCGCGTAAACGAAAACAGCTCTGATTCCCAAAGGAAACCAAAGCCGTTAAAACAATTCTTATGGAGCGGGCGACGGGAATCGAACCCGCGTCATCAGCTTGGAAGGCTGGGGTTCTACCATTGAACTACGCCCGCAAGATATGGTCGGGACGACAGGATTTGAACCTGCGACATCCTGCTCCCAAAGCAGGCGCGCTACCAAACTGCGCCACGTCCCGAAGGTGTTGAGCAGCTAAGGTCTAAACCTTGCGTGTCCCAAAGCGAAGGAAATTATAGGGGAGACTCCCCGCCTGTGCAAGCGACGATACCCTAGCTCCTCGAATGTGCGACAAACCGGCTGTGGAGCAGGCCAATCACAAACGCCACCACGGCAACCGGCGCCCATGCGGCTCCAATGTCGGCCAGCGGCAGCGCATCGAACGGCAGCCACACGCCTGCAAAGAACGCGTCGCGGATCGAGGTGATCACGCTCTGCACCGCGACAACGCCGCCGACCCAGACCCACACCTGCGGATGCGCGTCGCAAAAACCGTGCACTAGGCCCATAAGCACCAGAACAATTGCAACAGGGTACAGGGCGTTGAGCATGGGCACCGAGAACATGAGGATCACGTCGAGACCCACGTTTGAGAGCACGCACGAAAACGCCGCGAACACAAAGGCGAGTATCGCAAAGGGACGGCGCATGGCCTCCTCGGAAGCCTCTGCTCCCCCTTCGACCACATACGTCTCGCAGAAGTAACGCGAGCAGCAGCTGATGAGGCCGATGCATACGTTCATGCAGGCGAGGAAGAAGATCGCAAAGACCACGACCGTGCCGGCAAGGCCAAAGTGCATGGAGGCCGAGCGGGCGAGGATGGCGGCTCCGTTGGTGGCATCGGGCATCACGGTGCTCAGCTGCGTGCCGGCAAGCGCCAGACCGCAGTAGATGATGGCCATGAGCACACCAGCGATCACGCCGGAGCGCGAAATCTCGAAGGCCACGCGCTTGTCGTCGGTAACGCCCAGCTCGTGGATGGTCTCGGCGATGATGATGCCAAAGGCGAGCGACGCGAGCAGGTCCATGGTCTGATAGCCGGTCAAAAAGCCCTGCACGGCGGCACCGGCATCGTAAGGAGCCTGCGGCGCGGCAGCGGAACCCAGCGGCGAGACCACGGCAGCGCCCACGACCAATACGATAAGGGCGATGAGCGCGGGGCCCGTAATGCGGCCGAGCACGCGCGTAATGACACCCGGGCGAAGCGTGAGCACAAAGGCGACGGCAAAGAAGGCGACGGCAAACACCAGGCGGGCCGTGCCGAGCGAGACACCCTCGGGCAGCAGCGGCACCAGCATCTCGAAGGCCGTGGAACTCGTACGCGGAATGGCCAGACACGGACCGATAGCCAGATACACCGCCGAGACAAAAAACTCGCCAAACTTGGGGTGCACACGACCGGCAAGCTCGCGCGCCGTTCCGGCAAGTGCCACGGCGATAAAGCCCATGACGGGAAGGCCGATGGCGGCAATCAGAAAGCCGAGCATGGCGAGCGGCGTGGCAGAGCCCGCCTGCAGCGCCAGCAGCGGCGGAATAATGAGGTTGCCGGCACCAAAGAGCATCGAGAACAGGGCGATGCCGACGGTGAGGACATGGTCGGAGCGCAGACCGCGCGGGGCGGATGATGCCATAGGACCACCTTTCGGGTCGAAACAAAACGGGACGGGCAAAAGACCCGTCCCGCAAGTATATACGCTTTAGCAGGCTAAATCGTGCAGAGCGTCAATCGCGGTGTCGACTTCCTCGTCCGTGTTGAAATACCCAAACGAGAAGCGAACGACACCCTGGCGCTCGGTCCCCAGTGCGCGGTGCATGAGCGGAGCGCAGTGGGCGCCGGGGCGCGTCGCAATCCCCCACCCGTGCATGAGCGCGTCCGAGACCTCGGCCGAATCGATATCGCCCACGTTAAGCGAAACGATCGCCGAGCGCACGGGCTGGTCAAACGCACCGTAGAGCGCAATGCCGGGAATGTCGCGAACGCCGGCGAGGAAGCGCTCGGCAAGCGCACGTTCGCGTGCCGCAATCGCCTCTACCCCGCCCTGGGCCTCGATAACGTCGAGGCCGGCGGAAAGGCCGGCGATACCGTGACCGTTGAGCGTGCCCGCCTCAAGACGCGTGGGCCACTCTTGCGGCTGCAGCGCATCGAAGCTGCGCACGCCCGTGCCACCCATGGCCCAAGGAGCCACGTCAATGCCTTCCGCCACGGCTAGGCCACCGGTCCCCTGCGGGCCCATGAGCCCCTTGTGGCCGGTAAAGCACACCACGTCGAGCCCCATGACCTGCATATCGATATGCGCCGTGCCGGCAGACTGCGAGGCATCGACGATCACAAGCGCGCCGGCCGCATGGGCCATGGCAGCCACGCGTGCAATGTCGACCGCGTTGCCGGTCACATTGGAGGCGTGTGTCACCACCACGGCACGCGTGCCCGGCGTGACCAGCTGCTCGAGCTCGTCGTAGTCGAGCACGCCGTTCGCGTCGCAGCCCGCATGCTCAACAGTCACGCCCTGCTCTGCCGCCAGGCGGTTGAGCGGACGCAGCACGGAGTTGTGTTCGAGCACCGTCGTGACCACACGATCGCCGGGGCGCACCACGCCGTTGATGGCGGTGTTGAGCGCCGCCGTGGAGTTGGGCGTAAAACAAATATGGTCCACCCGCGGGCAGCCCAGCAAGCGCGCAAGCTTGGTGCGGCAGCTGTGGATGGTGCGCGCCGCGTCGAGCGCACCCGACGTGGCGCCTCGCCCAGCATTGCCGAGCGAGCACATCGCCTGCACCACGGCATCGATGACCGCCTGAGGTCTGTGCATGGTCGTCGCCGCGTTATCCAGGTAGATCATCGCACGACCTCCCACATATCGATCACAGTAAAGCCCTCGGTGGGAACGTCCGCCGCGGCAAGCTCGCTTCGCAGCAGTGGTTCATTTTCAGGCAGGGCTTTCCATGCCAGGCCGCAGCCGGCAGCAACCTCTCCGGGTACGGGAATCGTTCGCCCGGGAAGGCCACGCTCACGGCACAGAGACTCGCAGCCCATGGCGGCCGCCGTGGTGGGAAACGTGATGACAAGCGCCGGGCGCTTTTCTCTCATGGCAATCCCACCCAGGCGCTACGGACGCACGACGCGGCCGGCCTGCTCCATCTTTTCGACGATCACGTACATGTTCGTGACATCGCCCACGGCAAGCTGGTCCTTAATGCCAAAGTGGTCGAGGCAGGTGCCGCAGGTAAGGATCTCGACACCCTGCTCGGCCAGGCCCTTGAGGTCGTCAAGCACCGGCGACCCCTCGACGGTGAGTTTGGCGCCGCCGTTGTAGAAGAGCATCGTGGCGGGCAGCTCCTCCTGCTGCGTCACGGCAAAGATAAAGGCCTTCATGAGCTTGTGGCCCAGCTCATCGTCGCCGCGACCCATGCAATCGGTGTAGACGGCCACGACCAGCTTGCCCTTGCCGGCGCTGGCGTCGCAGAAAGCGGCGCCGTCCTGCTCAGGATCGGCCACGGCAACGGCGCCGGCGGTCGCCACGATCACGTGCCACTCGGCATCGGCGACCTTCTCGACCGAGGCCGTGCAGCCCTTTTCCTGTGCCATCTTGGAGATGTTCTTGACGGCCGTCTCGTTGTCGACCGAGGTCACGACAACACCCTCGCCATCAAGCTGCTTCAGAGCTTTGAGCGTCTTGACGACGGGCAGCGGGCAGGCATCGCCCATGGCATTGACTTCAATTTTGGTAGACATAGCAAATCCTTTCAAAAGGGACCGCCCAGAACAGTAGACGGTCGCATAAACGGTTTTCCTTAATGCACAACGTGAACGGCAGGACCACCCGGCACCGCCTCGCACACGCGGCCGATTGTGGCGGCAACGCGACCTTCGGCATGCAGGCGGCGGGCGAGCTCATCCACATCGGCAGCAGGCGCTGCGATGAGCAGGCCGCCCGAGGTCTGCGGATCGTACAGCGCATCCAGCATTCCCGGCTCCAGGTCATCGTCGGCCGCCACGCGCGGGCCAAAGAAATCCTGGTTGCGGTAGGCGCCGGCAGGGATAATGCCCAGACGCGCCATATTGAGCACCTGGTCAAAGAGCGGCACCGCCCCCGACGCGAGCTCAATCTGCACGCCCGAGCCCTCGGCCATCTCGCACGCATGCCCGATCAGGCCAAAGCCCGTGACATCGGTGCAGCCGTGAAGCTCGAGTCCCTCGGCCAGGCGAATCGGGGCCTCGTTGAGGGTGCGCATCGAGTCAAACATGGCTGCGGCCTCGTCCTGCTCGATGAGCACGCCCTTAATGGCCGTGGTGATAATGCCCGAGCCGATCGCCTTGGTCAGCAGTAGGACATCGCCCACGCGCGCACCGCTGTTGGCGAGCATGCGGTCGAGCGCGACAAAGCCACTCACGGACAGGCCGTACTTGGGCTCGTCGTCGTTGATGGTGTGGCCGCCCGCGATGGTGCAGCCAGCCTCGACGCACTTGTCGGCGCCACCCGCCAGAATCTCACCTGCGACCTCGACGCCCAGGCAACTGGGAATGCACAGCAGGTTCATGGCATGGCTCGGTCGTCCACCCATGGCATAAATGTCCGACAGCGAGTTGGCCGCCGCGATCTGACCAAACAGGAACGGGTCGTCGACCATCGGCGGGAAGAAGTCGACGGACTGCACGAGGCCCAGGTTTTCGCCAACACGAAAAACACTCGCATCGTCGGAGGTATCGAACCCCACGAGCAGGTTGTCGTTATGCACATTGGGTAAGTCGCCCAGGACCTGGGCGAGGGCTCCAGGAGCCAACTTAGCGGCTCAACCGCTCGCGGCAGTCATAGACGTGAGCTTAATCTGATCGTCAGCCATCGATACCTCCTCTCATCGGTCAATCATTTCCTCCCAGTATACGCATGAATGCAGGCCCACGGCCGATGCATTAATCGAGCGCCTGTGCGCGAATCGCCGCGCCGATGGCACCGGCAAAGCGAGCCTGGGGCGAGGTGGTCACCGGCGACCCCAGCAGCTCGCCCAACCGCTCCACCACGAAGGCGTTCTCGCACAGGCCACCGGTCAGGTAGTACGGGGCGCCCGCGGCCTGCCCGGCCATGGTCGCCACGCGCGAGACCACGCTGTCGATCACGCCACGTGCGATGTTCTCGCGCGGCTCACCGCGACCGATCAGGCTAATGACCTCACTTTCGGCAAACACCGTGCACATGCTGGAAATCTTGGTAGGCTCGCCGGAACGCGCCAGGTCGGCCATCTGCTGTTGAGAAATACCTAGGCGGTCGGCCGTGATCTCCAAAAAGCGCCCCGTGCCGGCAGCGCACTTGTCGTTCATGGCAAACTTGGCCACGCGGCCATTTTTAAGCTGAATGACCTTGGTGTCCTGGCCGCCCACGTCAATCACCGTGCCGCGATCGCCAAACAGACGCACGGCACCGGTGCCGTGGCAGGTAATCTCGGTCACGACCTTGTGCGCATAGGGCACGGCAACACGGCCGTAGCCAGTCGCGATCACGCGCACGTCGTCGGCAGCCACGCCATAGCCAGCCGCTGCCAGTGCCTCGCGCAGCCGCTCGGAAGCATCGACCGAGGAAAACCCGGTTGGCTGCACGCACGTCCACGCCACCGAACCCTCCCCGTCGACCACAGCAGCCTTAGCCGCCGTAGACCCGATATCGATCCCGATCCCTATCATGGCTCTCTCCTAATCCAAACATCAAAGACAGCGGCGCGTTCAGGCGCCTTAGCTCTAGGTTTCTCAGGTGCCGGAGGTTGCCCCGAAAGAGGAGCGCGGCGTACTTTGGTACGCAAGCGACGGTTTGAGGGGCAAGATCCGGTGCCTGAGGAAGCTAGAGGGTTTCGATGAAGGCGGCGATGCGGGTCTCGATCTGGCCCATGTCGCCGTTGCTGTAGTCGGTCTCGATCTTCATATACGGAATACCCAGATCGGAAGAGCACACGTCTGAACTCCAGTCACCGTACGATCTCGTATG
>ONZX01001372.1_pt1 | contig 12300 bp, 5 predicted proteins | sample 1671831 | NCBI WGS metagenome assembly ONZX01 (sample SAMN06348197, study PRJEB24527) | human gut metagenome | reverse complement strand
GCTATAACTTTTACTTTTATAATTTTCTTTTTACCGTTTGTTGTCTTAATCGTTATCTTTGCAGTACCTTTCTTCTTTGCAGTTACAACACCTTTTGATGTTACGGCAGCAATCTTTTTATTGCTTGACTTATATGTTACTTTCTGGTTTGCCTTTGCTGGAGATACTGTAACTTTAAGTTTAACTTTCTTAGACTTGACAATAGTGAGTACATTCTTCTTAAGACCTGAAGCTTTTACAGTAATGCTCTTTGCCACCGGCTTATTTGAAACCGCTGTCTGCTTGTTAAATGTATCTGCTGTTATAACCTTGCTGTTTATTGCAGCAATCTCAGACTCACCGAGTGCTTTATTAAACAATAATACATCATCAAGTTCACCCTTAAAGTATGCATCCCATGCATTTACACCAAAATAAACTGCTGCGCCGGATTTTTTCATTATGTCACTTGCTACACTTCCCTCGGTAACAACTGTTCCGTCTACATACAATTTTCCTGAAACTGTTCCCTCAGTTTTTCCCTGTTTACTTCCGTCTACAACAAGAGTAACTGTCTGCCATTTACCTGCTGTATATGCTCCTGATGCTGTTGTATCAATGTAGCCGTTTGCATCATGCGACCATATCTTACCGTCAAGTGTAAGGTTGAGCCAGTATTCGGGCGAAAAAGTTCCTGCTGTTATTGTCGGATTAACTGCACTTCCTGCCTCAGATGCTTTCATGGCAAAACTGATAGTATAACTCTCTCCAAGTTTTGAAGCATCATCAAGAAGTTTAAGTCCATATGTTCCGTCAAGTGACAATGCTTTTGTACTCTGACCGTTTACATACTTAAACTTAGCTCCCGATATACTTGTCGGAACGCTTGCTTTTGCAACTGCCACAGCTCCGTCGTTTGTTTCGTTAAATCCAAATGCTTTTACGATATTCTTTGAGAGGTCAAGACCTGTATAATCTGTATTTACTACAAGAGTATATTCTGATACCGTCTCAAAATCCTGTGCGTAAACTTTTACTTTAATTTCTGTTACTTTTCCGGATGTCTTAATCTTTTTGCTTTCTGTCTCATCAACTACGTCATTGCCTGCCATTACATATCCGCCGGCATCTGAAATATTAAACTTAACCTCAGGTACCTTATCATATGTAGTGTCTATCTCAATCTTATTGTCTTTGTCAGGTGTAATTGTTTTTCCGTCATATTCTATAGATGTAAGTTCGTTTGTATTTCTAAACGCCTTCATCATGACAAGTGATTTGCAAATTCTTGCAGAAACTTTGTCTTTTCCTGAAAATTCAATATTTATTACTTTCTTTGTAACCTCTGTCTCGTTTTCAATTACTTTTAATTCACCTATGTTTTCCTTTACAACACTCGCCGGAATCTTGTACATAACCTGATAATATTTATCCTTGTCAGCGTCTGCAAGTGTAATGTTTTTAACTTCTGCATCTTTGCTGCTTAACACTTCATCAGTTATCACACTGTCACCGACTGAAATTTTCATAGGCTTTCCGTCATCTTCTTTTGCATATGTTACCAAAAGATAATTATCCTCATTCTCATCAGCTTCCATCTTATATGCAAAAGATTTAGATGCCTGTGCATATCTGCTTAAATTTGGTGCATCCTCAGCAACAGAACCGTTATCAATAAGTCCGTCCTTTGTCTCGTTACCGTCGGCAAGTGTAAATCGGAGCTCATACTGGCCACGACCAATCTGTTCAATCTTATCAACAGTTGCATCTGCTATTCTGTTTTTCTGTTTTTCTTCAAGTACAGCCTGACTGTTTCTTCCGTCAGCATCTACATAATATGTCCAGTAAATACCGTAATTTTCCTCATCCTGATTGTAATGAGTTGTGAATGTATAATCTACATTTGTACCTTTTAATTTAAAATTCATCTCTCCATCCTGTTTTACAAGATTTTCATTTATATTAGAGATAAATTCATCTACAGCAGCTGCATTTGTAATACCGATAGTATCATTTGAAACTGCCTTTGAAGCAGGTACTGTAACCGCAACACCATGTGATGTTGTCGTCTGGTTTGCTGTTCCGAGTTTTGCACTGAGTACATAAGGTCCATACTTAAATGCATATGTGTCTTCTCCGTCAGGAAGATTATATGCATTTACTTCCATTGGAAGTTTGATGCTGAATTTGGCACCTGACTTAATCTTTTCATTAGGAATAACAATATATCCGTCTTTTATTTCGTATTTGTATTCCTCCTCGCCGAATTTTACTGTTGCATTTTCGTCTTTTACCCAATCCGGCATACGGAGTTTAAGGTTAAATGTAATTTTATCACCACTTACCTCAAATACCATTGTGTCATCCTTTGAAAGGTCACCTGTCTGCTCTACGACATATCCGTCACCTGTAGCTTTTGATGCGAGATACTGGTTTACGGCAATTACATTTTTTCCTTTGAAATAAATGCTGTCCTGCAATTTTGTAAAGTTCTCCATTCCTGAACCTGTACAGCACCAGAAACTGTTTTCAAGTGTTCCGAAAACTTTCTGGTATCCGCTTGCCATAGGCTGGAAATACATTGTAAGACCTGTCTTGTGATCCTGTGATGACATAATGGCATTTATAAATGTATTTTCATAATAATCTGCATATTTCTTATCGCCTGTTATCACAAAAAGTCTTCTGCTGAGTTTGAGCATATTATAAGTGTTGCATGTCTCATTATTGCAGACCGTTCTCTCACCGTCGAGTACCTCATCGGCGCCAAAATGCTCATCCTCACTGTTTCCGCCAGTAATATATGTATGTTTATCTTTTACCATCTGCCAGAAACTTTCAGCATACTGGAGATATTTTGTCTGGGTATTATCTGTCTCATAACGGCAGAGTGCACCTAAAAACTTAGGAATTGTTGTGTTTGCGTGCTTTCCGTTCAAAACATTTTTTGAACCTGCAAGAACACTCTCAAATAATGATGTCTCGTCAAACTGATGTGCAGCCTTATAAAAGTCCTCTTTGTTTGAAGCATCAGTAACTTTGTATAACTGGTATAATGCATCATTCATTCCGCCGTATTCTATGCCAAGAACAGTGCTCTGTGTTGATGAACTCCAGTTGTTTGCCCTGTCAGCAATCCATGTTCCAAGTTTATTTGCAACTTCAATTGCCGTCTTGTTTCCGGCAATCTGATATGAATCTACAAGTCCTGCAAGTATCTTGTGCATTGTGTACCATGGCACCCATGCCTCAGTTGCGATATTTGCTCTTCCCTTTTCAACATTGTCAAACTGAAGTGCTACATTTTTCTTAAATGATGAATTTGGAAGTGTTGCTCCAAAAATGTATCCCTCAAGACCGTTCACACCCTCTGTCTTTTTCTGGCAGTCGTTAAGAGCATCAATTATGTAATTTAATCTCTCTGTAAGTTTTTCTTTTTCCTCTGCTGTCACACCCGGATTTACTATACCCTGCGCAACTGCTGACATATAATGTCCTAATGTATGGCCTCCGATAAGAGAATTTTCCCAGCCGCCCTCATAGCGCTTTTTATTTTTCATGTAACTCTCAATATCTTTGTCGCTCATTCCTGCAGCATATCCGGCTGTTTCTCTGAACCCTGCCAAAAGTCTGTCTGCATCAAGTTTTAAAAGATTCTGCACATCGAGTTCAAGTGCATTCTGATAATACTCATCTGTTACAACAACTTTATCGTTGTCAAAATATTCAAGATTAGTCATATCCTTCTGTGCCGTAACCGTTACAACAAATTCCTTTGTAAGTGTTACTCCTCCGTTTTTTACTGTTGCCGTAAGTGTAACCTTTGAATCAGCCTGACCCGATTCTGGTCTTGTTACCTTACCTTCTTTTGTAATGATACTCTCATCACTGCTTGACCATGAAATATCACTTTCTGCTTTACTACCCCTTGTAGGAAGTTCAATATCACCTGTTGCAATTTTAGGAATATTCAATGCGTCAATATCTGTCTGCGCAAGTGTCTTTTCACCAGCTTCTTTAATAGTGATGTAAGTCATATTTATAGCCTTATTGTTATCTCCTGTTCCTCTTGCATCAATCGTAAGCTCACCGTTTGTAACAGTTACCATTCCGGTCACAACTCCTGAATTTGAACTTACTGAAAAATCTTTGGCAATCGCTGTCTCATCTTTCTCACCAAGATTAGCATATACGGAAGGTGATTTTGAACATCCCCAAGGGTCTGCAAATCCAACCTCGACATAATAGCTTCCGTTTTCTATCTCAAACTTATAATCTAACTTTCTCTCTCCGTTGTTTGTATTTTTTTCATATTGATTTTTTGTATAACGGTTTGTGCCTGTCTTTGAAGTCTGGTCACCGCCTGCAAATTCATATGCCCATGTCCAGTCAGTGGTTACTCCGCCTGCACTTGATGAACCGTTTACAAGAGGGCTGCTAACAGTGTCAACAACACCCCATTTATAACCTGTTTTTTTGTCAGCACCATATACCTGATCAGTTACGCTGTTGTGAGTTCCAAGCGGGCCATCCTCGGGAACCGTAGTTACATCGATATCTCCACAATCAACCGAATATACAATACTGTTGTCATCCCTGTTTATAACAGATGCCGCCTGAACTTTAAGTTCATTTACGCCGGGCAGTGTTAAAACCATAGCTGATGATAACAACGCCGTCATGCTCTTTTTTCCATATTTTTTAATATCCTTCATAGCTTCTCCTTTCAATAACTTGTTTTGCTTTATCTAAAGTCTATCACCATAATTACTTTCATAAAATACTAATTTGTTCACTTTGTTTTGAAAAAGTTTTGTCAAAAAGTTGTATTAGGTGTACTTTTGTTTCATAGCCATATGTGTATATTTATGTATGTAAAAGTTCTTTACATATAAAACTGCAAAAAAACAAGCCATAAGTAAATTATGGCTTGTCTCCCCTCTGTCTTACATTTCATTCATGTATCTTCCAATTCTTTTTATAAGCAGTCCTCCTGCTATGCCTACTACTATTCCGGCTATCGTACCCGATATTATAAGAGCCGGAAGATAATATATAAGCAGTTTTGTTTTGAGAACAAGCATTGCCACTATTATCTGACCTATGTTGTGGCTTACTCCTCCTGCAACACTCACCCCTTTTACCGAAAACAAATCCAATCTGCGCAAAACATACATAATCACAAAACTAAGCATACCACCCGCAAAACTGTACATAAGACTTGCAAAATTTCCAAATGTCAATCCTACAAGAATAATTCTGACAATAGCAATTCCGAATGCAGCTAAAGGACTGTATACATATAGTGAAAAGATAACAACTATATTTGAAAACCCTGCCTTTATTCCAGGTATTCCAATATTTATCGGCATCATTGATTCTATATAACTAAGGACAAATGCCAGTGCAATCATAAGACCTATTCCTGAAATTTTTTTTGTATTAACTTTCTTTTTTTCCATATATAAAGCAAACTCTTTCCAAATTTTATCCTATTGTTTTATTTAACCTGCCATATCTGTTTTTTCACTGTCAAATACATAATTGGCACACATATACTCAGGTGCATAGATAAGCAGGCACTTATCATCATTTGTATGATAAAATACTATTCTCATTTTATTACACTTATATGCCATAAACTCATCGCTGACTTTTACAGGTGAACCATACTCTCTGAGAAGTATATCTAAAACAACACCAACATTTTCTCTTTTTAAAACATATACGCCAAGATTTATAAATCCTTTAAAGAAATAATAATATATCTTTTCTACATGTTCATCATCGGATGACTGTGCAAATACAAGACTTTCTGTTTTATCTTCATAGGCAACAATAAGCGGTTTCTCAACAAGGAACTTCCTGTTGTTGAATGTTTCGCCCCAGTCATATCCCATAAACGAATCTTCACAGCAAAAATCAACTTTATCTTTATTTCTGCTCATAAGAACATAATTATCATCCATCTCAGCACTATATTTCTGATAAAAATCGACAGATATACTTACCGCTTTATCTACCAGACTGTCTATTCCTGACTTTTTCGTGCTCTGAATAGGCGGAATCCATGTATCCGGTGCCATATGTTCAATAAATACATCCGCTATATCGGAATCAAATTCTATACCTCTGCCATTGTAAATAATATTCATTGCCTTGTCTATCTTCCAAGCATCTTTATACTGTCTTTTGCTTGTAAGTGCATCATAAACATCTGCAATTTTTATTATCTTAGCAATAAGATTTATCTCGTCACCTTTTATTCCGTCAGGATAGCCACGCCCGTCAATTCTCTCATGATGATATCTTACACCCTCTACTATAGCCTCACTCATACCGACTTCTTTAAGCATCTCAGCACCACGTACGGTATGGTTTTTCATCTGTTCAAAATCACTTTTTGTAAAGATACTCGGTTTGTTCAGTACATAATCTGAAACACCTATCTTTCCAATATCATGCATAAGTGATGCAAATTCAAGTTCAAACATCTGATTTTTATCAAGACCAAGCCATGTTCCGAGGTCTCTTGAAAGTTCAGCTACACGCTGGGAATGACCTGCCGTAACCGGGTCTTTTGCATCTATCACCGAAATCATTAGAGAAAGCATCGAAAAATATACACGCTGATGCTCGTCTCTCTCATGTCTTGCCCTGAAATAAATATACATAGAGAACAACATAGTTGAAACATGAGAAGCCCTCTGTACACTCATTTTTTTGTCTATACCGATAACTGTATATACAAGTTCCTCCGAACTTTTGTCTATAATGGGCATAGGAATAAATGCCAGATACTCAAAATCCTTAAACAATTTTGTTCTTGTCTGCAATACTGTTGTTCTTGTCTGTTTGTCATTTCCAAACACCTGCGTTTCAACAAACTTCTTATTTCTATGACTTTCTGCTGCAATCTTCTTTAAAAGGCTTGAATCTTTTGTCAGTGCCGGATGAACAAGCTTTGCAGACAGTGACCTTTCAATCTGTTTCTTATTGTTTATAAGATAATTTGCATATGTAGTTTCCGACTCCATATTTACTATATTCTTCGCAAATTTAACGACAGCACCTATCGGGAGATTTCTGGTATTATAATTGTATATAATCTTCTTGATGACAGACAGCAATACATACGTAAAACCGGCAAATACAATAATCTCAATAATAGGAATATATAATATCCCCTTATAAATAAGCCACCACTGTATAAATGATATACTCATGCATCCTGCCAAAGCAAGAAATATACTTTTTTTTGTGTGCAGCTGAACTGCAACACAACCTGCAATGAAAACTATAACAGTTATCAATGTAGCTTTTACATTTAGAGGTAAAACCGGGATAACCCTTGTATCCACTCCCGCAATTATAACTTTCTGGTTTATAATACTTATTATCTTTCCATAACTGTCCCCATAAAATGCTGTTACATATTTGTCATATGATAAATCACCATCTCCGATAACAAAACATAATATTGCAGAAAACAAAGTACATATAAACACCCCATAATATAGCCTGTTAAATTTTTTATTATCCATTTTCTTCATGTAACAATACTCCTCATCTATTTATTTTCTCCAATATCTGTTCTTTTTTCTCCATTTAAATACATTTTACAACCATTTAAGTATATTGTCGAGTATTTTATATAAAAAAAGTAAAAAATGAAAGGCTGAACTGTTAAAAAATGGAGATCTTGATAAAAATTCAAAATCTCCATCTCTGCTTTTATTCAAAAACTATATTTATTTTACATCTTTGATGCTGAAGCTCATTCTGCCCATCTTGTCTTTTCCAAGACAAACAACCTTTACATGGTCTCCTAATGTAAGAACATCCTCTACATGCTCAATTCTTTCTTTAGCAATCTTTGAAATATGAACCATGCCTTCTTTACCGGGTGCAAATTCAATGAACGCACCAAATTCTTTAATGCTTATCACTTCTCCTTCAAGAATCTGACCTTCATAGTAATCAGTAGTTATGACCTCTATAAGTCTCTTTGCTTCTGCCATCTTATCTGCATCTTCTCCACAGATAGAAACATTTCCGTCATCAGTAATGTCTATCTTGACATCTGTACGCTCGATAAGTGCATTTATTGTCTTTCCTCTCTGTCCGACAACATCACCAATCTTCTGAGGGTCAATCTGCATCTGAATAATCTTTGGTGCATATTTTCCTACTTCTTTACGAGGCTCAGAGATAGCAGGTTTCATACATGTATCCATGATGAAAAGCCTTGCTTCACGACATCTCGCAATAGCACCCTCTACGATAGGTCTTGTAAGTCCGTGAATCTTTATATCCATCTGGATTGCAGTAATTCCCTCTGTTGTACCTGTAACCTTGAAATCCATGTCTCCAAAGAAATCTTCAAGCCCCTGAATATCTGTGAGAAGTACAAAATCGTCATCTGTGTCGCCGGTAACAAGACCACATGAAATACCTGCAACCATCTTCTTGATAGGTACACCTGCTGCCATAAGTGACATACAAGACGCACATGTTGAAGCCATAGATGTTGAACCGTTTGACTCAAATGTCTCTGATACGCTTCTGATAGCGTATGGGAATTCCTCTTCGCTTGGAAGAACAGGTATAAGAGCTTTCTCTGCCAATGCTCCATGTCCGATTTCACGACGTCCCGGTCCTCTGCTAGGCTTTGTCTCTCCAACTGAATATGAAGGGAAATTGTAATGATGCATATATCTCTTCTCTGTAACATTTGCGTCAAGTCCGTCAACCTTCTGCTTTTCAGAAAGAGGTGCAAGTGTTGTGATATTACAAATCTGTGTCTGTCCACGAGTGAACATAGCTGAACCGTGAACTCTAGGTATAAGGTCAACCTCAGCGGCAAGAGGACGTATCTGTGTAATCTCACGACCGTCAGGACGCTTATGGTCTTTTAATATCATCTTGCGGACTGTCTTCTTCTGATACTGGTATACAGCTTCTGGAAGAATTTCAAGCCACTCTTCATTCTCAGCAAATGCCTCCTCAAGTTTCTCTGTCACCTGACGCACATTTTCCTCACGAGTCTGTTTGTCATCAGAAAATACTGCAACTTCCATCTCTTCCGGAGGAACAATCTTCTTAATCTCTTCAAACATCTCTTCCGGAATAGCACAGCTTGTATATTCATGCTTTGGCTTTCCGACTTCTTCAACCATCTTATCAATAAATTCAATGATAGTCTGATTCACATCATGACACTTGTAAATGGCTTCAATCATCTTTGCTTCCGGAATTTCATTTGCTCCCGCTTCGATCATGATAACTTTTTCTCTTGTTGAAGCAACTGTAAGTCTAAGGTCACCCTTATCCCATACTTCCTGGCTTGGATTTACAATAAACTCTCCGTCAACCATACCTAACTGTGTTGTAGCACATGGACCGTAAAATGGAATATCTGAAATTGATGTAGCTATCGCTGAACCTATCATAGCAACAAGCTCAGGACGGCACTCTGTATCTACTGAAAGAACGAGGTTGTTAAGTGAACAATCGTTTCTGTAATCCTTTGGGAAAAGCGGACGCATAGGTCTGTCAATAACACGTGCAGTAAGTACCGCATTCTCTGATGCCTTACCCTCACGTTTGTTAAATCCTCCCGGAATTTTTCCTACTGAATACATTTTTTCTTCAAACTCTACTGAAAGTGGGAAAAAGTCTATTCCCTCTCTTGGTTTTTCTGATGCTGTAGCTGTACAAAGTACAGTAGTATCGCCATAGTGCATCAACGCTGCACCGTTTGCCTGCTTAGCAACTCTTCCAACTTCTACTGTAAGAGTTCTGCCGGCAAGTTCCATGGAAAATGATTTGTATGCCATGAAAATCTCCTTTCTCTGCAAAACAAAATTTATGCAGGCTCCTGTCCCGAAACAACTGAAAAATATACCTTAACATAACATAAAAAATAATGCTTTTATGTTTCGTAAAACAAAAAAAGATATACTTTTCAGCAGTCTCGGCTTTTGCCCACACAATATCTTTATAAGTATACCATTTTATTTTAATATATGCAAGTATTCCGCACCTTTGTAAGAAAGTCCTGTCAGTTGCCGTTGTTTAACCAATGGCTTCACTGACAGGACTTCTGTCACAATGCTAATACAAGTCAAGATATTATTTTCTTAAACCTAATTTAGCAATAAGTTCACGATAAGCTTCAATATCTTTCTTCTTTAAGTAAGCAAGAAGATTTCTTCTCTGACCTACCATTTTAAGAAGACCACGTCTTGAATGATGATCTTTCTTGTTCTCTTTTAAATGCTCGTTAAGTTCGAGAATACGTGCTGTTAAAAGAGCTACCTGTACCTCTGGAGAACCTGTATCCGCTGGTGTACGTCCATAAGTCTTGATAATTTCAGCTTTCTTTTCTTTACTAATCATAATAACCTCCTGTCCCATAACGGGTATTTGTAATTTTCACCTGACACTAAGAATCGGACGGAGCGACCTGATACTGAGCGTCGGTAATTTGAATAACCTGTGCCGTTTTGATTAGACACAACTATTACAATATAACATAGAACAACAAAGTTGTAAATATGTTTTTCAATATTTTTTACCTTTTATTGGTATATATGCCTCCTGCTTATCAATTAAAGTTTCCCATTTATCAGTTAAACAATGAGCCATTGTTATTGCCACCATACTGTCCGTTATTATCGTACTGTCCTGAAGAACCGCTTTGTCCGCTGTTTGAATCAGAGCTGCTGTTACCGTTATCTGAACTGTTTTCTGTGCTTTCAGGAGCATCGGATTTCTTTCCAAGTGTGACACTGCATGTAACACTCTTATATTCGCCATTGTCAGCTCTTTTTACAGTTATCTCAGCTTTGTCACCGGCTTTGCAAAGTGCCATTTTCTCCTGAAGCCCGTCCATTGTCGTAACGTCTTTGCCCTTATATTTTACGATAACATCACCTTTTTTAATTCCGGCTTTGTCGGCAGGTGAACCTGATGTCACACTTGATACATAGATACCTTCCGGAAGATTGTAATACTGTGCATACTCGGATGTCACATTTGTTCCTTTTATTCCAAGATAAGCCTGTTCATCCTCTGATACAGTCTGTGCCTTTACTATATCGTTAATAATAGGAATTGCTGTGTTTATAGGAATTGCAAATCCCATTCCCTCAACAGATGTATCTGCATATTTAGATGAGTTAATTCCAATAACGGCACCTGATGAATCAACAAGTGCTCCGCCGCTGTTTCCCGGGTTGATAGCTGCATCTGTCTGGAGAAGTTTCATTGTATTGTCCTCACCTGATACTTCTCTGTCTTTTGCACTGATATATCCGACTGTTACGGAAGTTCCGTAACCAAGTGCATTTCCTATCGCAATCGCCTGTGCACCAACTTTAACTTTGTCAGAGTCACCTAATGTTGCAACTTTTATGTTGCTGAGTGTGTCTGCTGAAAGTTTTGACAGCGGAACCTCAACAACCGCAAGGTCTGAGTCTGAATCCGTTCCCTTTACCGTTGCCGAATAAACACTCTTGTCATTGAAAGTTACTGAAACACTTGATGCATCTGCTACAACATGATTATTTGTTGCAATATAAATATTTTTGCTGTCCTGTGCAACTATAATTCCTGAACCGCTTCCGCTTGCATCCTGCTCATAAGTTCTTCCAAACACATCTGTTGATGTCTGTGTCGTCTTTACATCTATTGCTACTATTGATGGAAGTACACTCTCTGACACTCCGGACACTCCGTCAGAACTACTTGTATTTGTGCTTGTTGATGACAATGTCGATGTCTTTTCTATACTCTTGCTTGTTGTTTTTGAACTTTCAACAGCTGATTTGTTTATATACTTATTTGAAATGTAAGTTGTTCCTTCAAAACTCATTCCACCAATCAAACCAAATACTGCTGCATATGTTGTTATCTTTAAAAAATTATTTTTACGCATATAAATCTCTCCTTTCAGAAATCTAATCACCAACGGTGGTGCCTAAGCACTAACCGTAATTTTTAATTTTCTCTGTATCTTTATTACAAGTACAATAATACATTGTAACTATGTTCTGTTTGTGTATTGTTTGTGTTCAAATTGTGATTAGTTCTAAAAAAGAAATTATATTTGTAAACAAATATAAACTAATGCGTTATGGATGTCTTTTTTAATAATATGCTTTATCCGTGACTATCATATCAACTTTGATATCGTTGCTATCTGAGGCTATTACACCTTTCTTTTGCATCTGGAAATCATAGCATACCGCCACCTTCATAAATCTTTCAGCGCCGTATTTACTAAGATATTTATCATAAAATCCGCCGCCATATCCA
>ONZX01001368.1_pt1 | contig 12343 bp, 9 predicted proteins | sample 1671831 | NCBI WGS metagenome assembly ONZX01 (sample SAMN06348197, study PRJEB24527) | human gut metagenome | reverse complement strand
TACACGACGCTCTTCCGATCTTTATTTTAAGAAATACAACCGGTTCTGTCAAATTGCATTTTATTCAGTGCTTTAACGCTTTAAATAAAAAAAGTGCTTGCTATTCTCAGAAAAAGAGGATATTATGTTACTAAAATAATCTTGCGTAAGAAAATAAGGAGGAAAATCCTCTGCTCCTGTAAAGACAGTCGCATTTTCCTTCGGAAAACAAGGAGGATTTTAAACATGGAAAAGCGTATTTCAGGCCACACAGGACTTTTAGCATTGATCGGTTCACCGGTCGGTCATTCAGGATCACCGGCGATGTACAATTACAGCTTTGAGAAGCTGGGATTAGACTATGCTTATGTGGCTTTTGATATAAAAGAGGACAAGGTAAAAGATGCGATCGCTGCAATGAAGACTTTCAACATGCGTGGCTGCAATGTTACCATGCCGGATAAGGTTGAGGCTGCAAAATACATGGATGAGCTTTCACCGGCAGCGCAGATCATCGGTGCTGTCAATACAATCGTCAATGATAACGGAAAATTGACCGGTCACATCACAGACGGCGAGGGATTCGTACATAACTTAAGAGATCATGGCATTGAGATCAAAGGCAAAAAGATCACAGTAGCCGGAGGCGGTGGTGCTGCGACAGCCATTCAGGTACAGTGTGCCTTAGACGGTGCGAGAGAAATCTCTATTTTCAATATCAAGGATGCATTCTTTGAGAGAACCTTACAGACGGCAGAGAAGATCAAAAAGGCAGTGCCGGAGTGTGTGGTCAATGTATATGACATTGCAGATACTGCAAAGATGACAGAAGAGATCCAGTCAAGTGATATCTTTGCCAATGCCACGATCGTTGGAATGAAGCCGATGGATGACCAGAGTGTTGTAAAGGACCTGTCTGCATTCCGCCCGGGACTTGTCGTTGCAGATGCAGTATACAATCCGGAAGAGACAAAACTCCTTCGCGAGGCAAAAGAAGCAGGATGTACCTGCGTCGGAGGAAAGGGAATGCTGTTATGGCAGGGAGTTGCCGCATTCAAACTTTACACCGGACAGGATATGCCGGTTGAGGATGTGAAGAAATTATTCTTCAGCTAGGATATATCGGTGGATGGTACGAAGAAACGCCTTAACCAGGAATGGGAAGTCTGGTTGGGCGAAAAATGGATCATGCATATTGGTTTTGCCCGTTTTCAGGGTATAATTAGAGAAAAATGAAACATATTGGATGAAAAAAATATGTTTCATGTGTAAATAGCCCAGGATTTTTGGAAATCCCGGGCTATTCTCTTCATTATGAGTGGTATACACCCATTTTAATTATTTTGAAGGGGAAAATTCAGCATTTATGGGTGAAACAAATAGGAAAGAAGAAAGTTACGCCCATTCTGTAATCATATCATGTGAAAAATCAACATATGATCGTGATTTACACTTGCTTCGATCGGCAGTCTTATCATATCTTACAGATAATCATGTTTTGCAAGTACGTTTAAGATATTACGTCCCTCTTCAGTACCCTCAATGATTCTTCTTGCACGTTTGCTGTCACCGATATTTATGATTTCTACGTTAGTATCTGCGAAAGCTTCCTCTAACTGGTCTAATACAGGGTTGTTTGCTCTCATTCCGAGGCAGATGAAACCATAATCAAATGGAATTTCTTCGATCTCACCCTGAGGATTCTTTACGATGAAACGATCGTTCTGAACTTCCTGCAGAGCAGTGTTGGTCATCTGTTTTACGTTGTATTTTGCCATTTTGGCATTTGTATCACATTTTGTAACCGGATCAAGACCGTTTCCGATCATTGGAAGCATCTCTACCATGGTTACGTCAGAACCGCGCTCGGTAAAGAATTCCATCACGTCAAGACCTACGGCACCACCACCGATGATTGCAACTTTCTGACCATCCATTTTTTCAGGATACTTGTTGATGCGGTCGATCATCTTTAATACGGTAGCAACATTGCTGTCATCTTTGTCGACAAGATCATGCAGACCGGTGATCGGTGGTAAAGTAGGAACAGAACCGGTTGCATTTACGATGATATCCGGGTTTAAGCTCTTTACTAATTCCGGTGTAGCGCTTGTATTCTTGAAGATGAATAAGTTGTGAAGCTTGCTTGCACGGTGGATCATATAGTTCGGGAAGTCAGCTAAACGTTTCTTATCCGGGATCTTGGAAATCACGGAAGCAAGTCCGCCAAGCTCAGCTTTTTTCTCGATTAAGAAGGTGGTGCATCCGACTTCGGCTGCAGTGCAGGCTGCCTCTAAACCTGCAGTACCGCCACCGATGACTACAACGTTGCAAGGTTTGTTGATCTTATGTTTCATGTAATCTTCGCCGGAGTTGACAGCCGGGTTTACGGTACAACGGATCGGCTGGTTTAAACCGATACGGTGTCCTGCACATCCGATGTTACAGGAAATACATTTGCGGATATCACATTCTTTTCCGAACTCAACTTTGTTGACCCATTCCGGATCAGCGATCAGTCCACGTCCCATTCCGATAAAGTCAGCGTCGCCTTTTGCTAAGATATCTTCAGCAACTTTCGGGTCACGGATATTACCAACAGTCATACATGGTTTGCCGTATTTTTCTTTTACAGCTTTTGCCATGTAAGAACGCCAGCCGTCCGGTAAATAGTTTGCATCGATCTGGTACTGGATAGAACCATTCAGACCACAGGAAACGTCAAATACATCGACTTCTTTCTCGAAGTACTGTAAATACTCTAAAGTATCCTCTAAGGTATTTCCACCCTCTACCATTTCGTCAGCACTGATACGGACGAAGATCGGGAAGAAAGGTCCAACCTGTTTACGAACTTCCTCGATGACTAATTTTGCAAATCTTGCACGGTTTTCTGCAGAACCGCCAAATTCATCTGTTCTCTTGTTGGTGGTAGGAGAGAGGAACTGGCTGATTAAGTAGGAATGTCCTGCATGGATCTCTACGGCGTCAAATCCACAGATCTGGGCACGCTTTGCAGCCTCACCGTATTTTTTAACGATGTGCATAATCTCATCTTTCTCTAATGGACGAGGGATTTCTCCGCCTGCCTTGGAAGGAACATCAGAAGCGGAAACCGGCTGCATTCCGATACGGGAAGACATTGCGGATGCACCTGCATGGTTTAACTGGATTGCGATACATGCACCGTGTTTGTGTACGTTTTCGCATAATTTGAACAGACGCGGAATATAGTTGTCTAAGTCGATGCGGAGCTGTGTCGTACCGTTAGAACCCTGTGGGGAATCAACGCTTGCGTTCTCGACAATCAGAAGACCTGTGCCGCCCTTTGCACGCTGCTCATAATAATTAATATGAAGAAAACTCATTTCACCGTTCTGCTCACCATAGTTTGTTCCCATTGGTGTCATAACGATTCTGTTTTTTACGGTCATACGACGGATGGTCATTGGCTCAAAAATATGAGGATATTTGTTTTTCATGATAAAATCTCCTTTGCATTTAAATGAATAAATTGTGTGTGGCTGAGATTGTTGGATAATGAAAACTGCAGCATAGCTTTTGGAATGTCAGAAAACGTGGCGCGGTAGTCGTGCAGTTTTGGGCGGGCAGATAATTATGTTTTAGATAGTTACTTTTTTAACAATGAAAAAGTCTGTGTGCTCTTTCTGTATTTAATGTACCCTGAAACAGGGAAAAAATCTAATTCGTTTTTTTGGACAAAATGATAGAATTTCTCTATTGATTCTGATTGGTAAGATTGCTATCCTTATAATATGATGTTGTGTGCAGCAGGCACATGCATATTCGGAAGAACCCGGGGGATGGATTCATGAATTTAAGTCAGTTACAGTATTTTAGAACTTTGGCGAAGGAAGAACATTATACGAGAGCGGCGCAGATCTTATCGATCACGCAGCCGTCTTTAAGCCATGCGATCGCGCAGTTAGAGCAGGAACTGGGGACAAGGTTATTTGAAAAAAAAGGCAGAAATGTGGTTCTGACACGATATGGAAAAATTTTCCTTCCATATGTGGAGGAATCTTTAAAAGTATTAGAGGAGGGCGTGCAGCGGACGAAAGAGTTAAATGGAAGCAAAGAAGGTATGATACATCTCGCTTACATCTATACCCTTGGAAGCACGTTTGTGCCGAAGATGGTGCGGAGATTCTTAGATGCCTATCCGGATTATCATATTGACTTTCATTTTATTGTTGGAAAGACCGGAGATATCATAGAGGGGCTCAAAAACGACCAGTATGATATGGTGTTTTCCTCCTATCAGGATGGGGAGCCGGACATTGATTTCCGGCAGATCGGCGATCAGAAGTTGGTGCTTGCCGTGCCAAAAGATCACCCGCTTGCCATGTACGACAGCGTGGATTTAAAAGATACGGTGGATTATCCACAGATCTATTTTCAGAAGGGAAGCGGACTGCGCCCGGTTGTCGATCAGATGTATGAACAGATCAGTGTATTCCCAAAGATCGCATTTGAAATAGAAGAAGATGGCAGTATGGCAGGACTCGTCGCTCAGGGATTTGGCATTGCAGTCATGCCGGATATTCCAATCTTAAAAACACTTGACGTCAAAACCCTGACCATCACAAACCCGGAGTACGAGCGCCATGTCTACCTTGCCACCATGAAAAAACGCTACCTCTCCCCGGTCGCAAAATCCTTCATCCAGTTCGTTATGCAGGAGACAGAGTAGCGAGTCTCACAACATTCACAGCCTGAAAAGAGTTTTGCGCAGGCTGACCGCCATCCCATCAATGATACATCCTCCGCACAAACTGGATAAACCTTTGTACCGCCGGCAGCTGATATTTCCCGCGCATATATCCCATATACACAGTATGTGAAAATGTTTCCTGCGAGATCAGCGGACGGATGCAGATGTCATCCCTGTGGATCGTATCCACGTCTGCGACAAGGGCTATCCCAAAGTCTTTCGCCACGAGCGATGCAATTCCGTTTTCATCCGGCGATTCGCAGATAAAATTCGGGAGCACACCATGCTCCTTAAAAAAATTACGCGTATATTTTCCGAGACCGGAATGCCTTGCATATCCAAGAACCGGGTATTTTTGAAAATCTCCGGCCTCAATCTCATCTTTTTTACAGAGAGGATGTCCGATAGGAAGGATCGCTACAAGGTCCTGCTTTATAATAGGAATAAACTCAATATTTGGTTCATTTGCAGAGTAAGAACCAAAGATCAGATCATAAGAACCTTTCTTTAAACCTTCTATATTCATGGAAGTGATATCCTGAAAAAAGTGAAATGTAATATTTTTATTCTGCTCTAAGGAAAGAAATGAGCGGACAGTATTCGGAATAAATTCACGGGCAAGCGGGGAAACATAAGCAATATCGATATGTCCGCCGTTGGTTGCAATCTGCTGCATTTTATTGGAGGCACGTGTCACATCGTCTAAAATCTGCGTGACATGCTCTAAAAAAATCTCACCGGCTTTTGTGAGTGTCACATTGCGCCCGCGTTTTTCGAAAAGTGTGACGCCGAGCTCATTTTCTAAAGCGGTGATGGAACGGCTTAAACTTGGCTCGGAAATGTTTATTTTTTCTGCCGCCTGATTGAAGTGCTGAAGGACGGCTGCCTGGTAAAAATAACCCAACTGATTGAGTGTCATGTATAGATCTCCTTATAAATGATAGATAATATCTATGGATTATAAAATAAAAACCTTGTTTTTGTACAGATTATATCATAATTAATACATTAAAGCTACTAAAAAAGCATGAAATTAGCATTGGATGTATTAAAAAAAGCGTTGTATAATAAATATATCAGAGGTTGTTAAGTTTTTAACAAAGCGGGCAGGTAATGTTAAAAACATGAAACTAATAAGAAAATCATGCAAAAAGAAAAAAGGAGAACACTACTATGGCAGAGAGAATCACAGGTCACACAGAGCTTATCGGATTAATGGCTTACCCAATCAGACATTCCAGTTCACCGGCAATGCACAATGAGGCATTTGCATATTTAGGACTTGACTATGCTTACCTTGCATTCGAGGTTGACAACAGCACATTAGAAGATGCGATCAAAGGTCTTCGTGCATTAAAGATGGTTGGATCTAATGTATCCATGCCAAACAAAACAGTTGTTGGCCAGTACCTTGATAAATTATCACCGGCTGCAGAGCTTTGCGGAGCTGTTAATACAATTGTAAATGAGAATGGTGTATTAACAGGACATATCACAGACGGTATCGGATTTATGCAGTCCTTAAAAGACAACGACATCGACGTGATCGGAAAGAAAATGACCATCGCAGGTGCCGGCGGAGCTGCAACAGCAATCGAGATCCAGGCTGCATTAGACGGAGTAAAAGAGATTTCTATCTTCAATATTCATGATAAATTCTGGGAGAACGCAGAGGCAACTGTGAAAAAGATCAACGAGAGAACAAACTGCAAAGCAACTCTTTATGATTTAGACGACAAAGAGAAATTAAGAGAAGAGATGGCAGATTCCTACATCTTCGTAAACGGAACAGGTGTTGGTATGAAACCATTAGAGGGAATGTCCGTTGTTCCTGACAAATCTTTCTTCCGTCCGGAACTGATCGTTGTAGACGTTCCTTACTCTCCGCTTGAGACAAAGATGCGTTATATGGCAAAAGAAGTTGGATGTAAGACAATGAACGGTCTTGGCATGATGTTATTCCAGGGTGCAGCAGCATTCAAACTCTGGACTGGAAAAGATATGCCGATCGAGCACATGAAAGAAGTATTAAACATCAAATACGAATAAAATACCCCCCCAATCACAACCCCATGCGGCGGTATGAAAAAATGCCGCTGCATCACAAACCAAATTGAGGAGAAAATCAATGAACAAAAAATATTTACCGAGCGCACTGATTCTTTATTTAAATTATTTTATCCATGGTGTCGGATGTTCTATTTTAGGACAGGCAGTGATCAAGGAAGCACTTGCAGCATCCTGGGGTGTAGAGGCCATGGCAATTACAGCCATTTCTGCGGCACTTGGACTGGGCAGACTGATCGCACTTCCATTTGCAGGTCCTCTTTCTGATAAGTTAGGCCGCCGTATCTCTACTGCAATCGGAAGCGGTTCTTATGCGATATACTTAATCGGACTTGCGCTTGCATTTAATGCAGGAACAAATGGCGGATATCAGATTGCATATATCTGCGCAATCGTTGGTGGTATTGCCAACTCTTTCCTTGATACCGGAATTTACCCGGCTGTAGGTGAGATCATTTATAAAGCACCGGGTGTTGCAACGATGGGAATTAAATTTTTCATTGCAATCGCACAGATGATCCTGCCGTTCGTACTTGGCGCAACCGTAGCAACAACAGCAGCAGGTCTTACATCTTATAACACATTATTCTTTGGATGTGGTATCATTTATATTGTATTATTAGTACTGGTAATGCTTTTCCCTCTTCCGGATGCGGATCAGAAGGCAGCGGGAGAAAAAGAAGGACTGATCGCCAGCTTAAAACATACACATTTTTCCATCGAGTCTGTTGCGATGATCCTGATCGGATTCACCTGTACCGGTACATTCCAGCTCTGGTTAAACTGCGCACAGAACTTTGCAAAAGAAAATGTGGGCTGGACAGATCCTTCCATTATGCAGACTTACTATTCCGCAGGAACCATGCTTGCTTTGATCGTAACTGCATTACTGACAAGGAAAATTAAAGACGTCAGATTTATTCTGATTTACCCGGTAATTTGTCTGGCTACACTGGTTGTTGTATTAGTCGGAAAGAGCCAGCCTCTTATGATCGCAGGTGCATTCTTAATCGGCTGGGCAGGCGCAGGCGGATTACTTCAGATCGCTACATCAGTCTGCAACATGCTTTTCCCGAAAATCAAAGGAACGGTAACTGCACTGGTTATGATCGCATCTTCTCTGTGTAACTACACGATCCTGACAGCAGCATCCAAAATGCAGCCTTCACAGGTTATGGTTATGAATATCGTGCTGACAACAATCGGTGTATTGCTGGGATTATTTGTAAACCTTCGTTACACAAGTATGGTTGAGCAGGCACAGGCAGATAATTAGGAGAAGATCTATTAAAGTAAAAACAGGAGGAAAAATAATGAGTTCATATGTAGAAGTTCGTGGTGTGAAAATCGGTGAAGGCGTACCAAAAATCTGCGTACCGATCGTTGGCAAAACAAAAGAAGAGATCCTTGCAGCAGCAAAGTCTTTTGCAGATGTAAAGATGGACGTTGTTGAGTGGCGTGTTGACTGGTTTGACGGCGTGTTCGATTTCGCTCAGGTAGAGGACGTGTTAAAAGATCTGCGCCCGGCACTTGGCAATACACCGATCCTGTTCACTTTCCGTACCTCAAAAGAGGGTGGCGAGAAAGCAATCGAGCCGGATGTTTATGTAGAGTTAAACAAAAAAGCAGCAGCAACCGGACTGGTTGACTTAGTTGACGTGGAAGCTTTCACAGGTGATTCTTATGTGAAAGAGATCATCGAAGCTGCACATGAAGCGGGTGTGGCAGTTGTCGCTTCTAACCATGATTTTGACAAGACACCGGACAAAGATGATATCGTTGGACGTCTCCGCAAAATGCAGGAATTAGATGCTGATATCCCGAAGATCGCTGTAATGCCGCAGAACAAAAAAGATGTCTTAACACTTCTTGCAGCAACGGAAGAGATGGTATCTGAATATGCAGACAGACCGATCATCACTATGTCCATGGCAGGAACCGGTTTGATCAGCCGTCTGTGTGGTGAAGTATTCGGTTCTGCACTGACCTTTGGCGCAGTTGGAAAAGCATCTGCACCGGGACAGATGAACGCAGCAGATTTAAATACTGTTTTAAATCTGATCCATGAGAGCATGTAATAAGCGTATTTTTGAAAAGGATGTCCCGTATCGAGACAATTCTCATAAGTAACAAAAACCGGATGTCAAATGAAGTGCCTTTTGACACCCGGTTTTTTCTTTACATTTACATTGGAAAAACAGAGAAAACTGATAGGATATAATAATAAATGAGCGAATCTGTATGTCAAAAAAGTTATACGAGGGAAGGAGAAAAGACTGCATGAAAAAGTTTATTCATGTCATAGACGAAAGTCTTGAAGAAATCCTGATGGTTCTCATGTTAGCGGCTATGACGTTAATTATGGGGTGTCAGGTATTTTCCAGATATATTCTTGGAGTATCGCTTTCGTGGTCGGAGGAGATCACCAGATATCTGTTTATATGGTCTGCATTTTTAAGTGTAAGTCTCTGTACCAGAAAATGCATTTCAATCAAAGTTGATCAGTTCATCAAAATGTTTCCGAAACGTGGAAAAACGATTTTTAAGATTACGAATCTCACGGTAGAGTTTGTATTTTTTGTCTATCTGATCCCTTTCTCCTTTCTATATTTAAAAGCAACGATAGAGAGCGGACAGGTCAGCCCGGCGTGTGGTCTGCCAATGTATTATGTGCAGTCAGCCCCGTTTTTCTGTTTTATTTTAACAGCGTTCCGCATCGTACAGCGCTGGTTTGGTGAGTGGCGCATTTTACTTGGAAAAGAAAAGAAACCGTTAGAAGAGGGCGATATTGCCTCTGTGATCGAGGAGGCAGTCGTTGAAAATCCGGAGCATGCGGATGCTGCAAATATGGACAAATCAGGTGTTACAGTTAGAAAGGAGAAATAGATGTCAGCAGTTGTTGTTTTTATTATTTTTGCAATATGTCTTGTGATCGCAATTCCGATCTCTATTTCACTTGGAATTGTGGCTGTGCTGCCGGGCGCATTTGACGCTTCATTTACGGCAAGTGCAGGGTATGTCATCCGTTCCATGGTCGGAGGAATCGACAGTTTCCCGCTGCTTGCAGTGCCGATGTTCGTGCTTGCGGGAATCCTTATGGCGCACGGTAAAATTTCAGAAAAATTATTTGATGTATTTGTATATTTCCTTGGAAACAAAAGAGCGGGAATACCATGTGCAGTGATCATTACCTGTCTGTTTTATGGAGCAATTTCAGGTTCTGCACCGGCGACCGTTGCTGCGGTCGGAAGTATGACGATTCCGCTTTTGATCGAACTTGGTTATGAAAAGGATTTTTCCACGGCGATCGTTGCGGTGGCGGGCGGTCTTGGCGTTATCATCCCGCCGAGTATCCCGTTTATCATGTATGCGATGGCGACCGGTGAATCGGTCAGTGACCTGTTTTTAGCAGGTATCGTACCGGGCATGATGATCAGTGCACTGCTAATCTTTTACGCATATTATTACTGCCGCCGTCACGGTGAGGACAGAGAGAAGATCCAGGCGAAAATGGATCAGCTCAAAGCAAAAGGATTCTTTAACATTTTAAAAGAGAGTATCTGGGCGCTCTTAAGCCCCGTGATCGTGCTTGGCTGTATTTATTCCGGTGTGGCATCCCCGACGGAGGCGGCTGTCATCTCCGTATTTTACTCCCTGTTTGTCAGCCTGTTTATTTACAAATCTATTAAAGTAAAACAGATCTGGGGCATTATGGTGGAGGCGATGAAAACCTATGCACCGATCTTATTTATCCTTGCAACATCAACCGCGTTTTCGCGTGTGCTCACGCTGATGCAGGTACCGCAGGATGTCAGTGCATGGATCATGACACATTTCTCCAATGAGATCGTACTGCTTCTTGTCATCAATGTGGTACTTCTGATTGTTGGTATGGTCATGGATACGACCCCGGCGATTCTGATCTTAAGTCCGATCTTACTGCCGATCGTGGAACATGTCGGAATGAATCCGATCCATTTCGGTGTCATGATGATCGTAAATCTTGCGGTTGGATTTGTCACACCTCCGGTCGGCGTCAACCTGTTTGTGGCAAGTTCGCTTACCAATGTGCCGATGATGCAGATCGCAAAGAAGGCAATGCCGATGATTGGATATTTCATGCTTGCACTGCTTCTGATCACATTTATTCCGGCGATCAGTCTCTGTCTGCTTTCATAAGGAGGGCGAAAACTTGAAGAATTGTAAGAAAAAGATATTATGCGGTTTCCTTGCAGGGGCAGTACTTTTTGCAAGTGGCTGCGGGAATAAAGATACACAGGATCAGGCAAAAGTGCAGCGTTATGCGTGGCCGCTTGGAAGTTCAAGCCCGGAGGATACGGTCACACAGATCTATGCAGAAAAATTTGCAGAGGAAGTGGAGCGTTTGAGCGACGGGACGATGCTGATTTCTGTTTATCCAAACAGTGTACTTGGCGGAGACAGAGAGTTGTTAGAGTCCTGTAAAGAGGGTGATATCCCGTTTGTGGTACAAAATACGGCACCGCAGGTGACTTTTATGCCGGATGTTGCAGTATTTGATATGCCGGCAGTGTTCGAAACAATTGACGAAGTGAGGGAACATGTGGATAACCCGGATTTCCTTTCCATGATGCAGCAGGTATACGGGGATGCCGGATATGTCCTTTTAGGATATGCCGACCAGGGATTCCGTGTGATGACTACAAACCGCAATGTGCAGTCAATCTCTGATTTTAAGGGACAGAAGATCCGTACCATGGAAAATTCCTATCACATGGCATATTGGAAAGCGCTTGGTGCCAGCCCGACACCGATGACATTTTCCGAGGTGTATATCGGACTGCAGCAGGGAACCATCGATGCGCAGGAAAATCCGTATGAGGTCATTGTTTCTAATAAATTATATGAGCAGCAGGATTATGTTGTAGAGACAAACCATCTTCCACATTATATTTCATTGATCGTCAGTGATGAATTCTATAACAGTCTGTCAAAAGACCAGCAGAAGATCATCGATCAGGCATCGCAGACAGCGAAAGTGTATGCAAGAGAAGCATCTGACAAGAGAATCGCAGACCGTATCAAAACCATTGAAGACAGTGGTACAAAGATTGTGAAACTTGATGCAAAGACACAGAAAGAGATGCGTAAGCAGGCACGGCCAGTTTATGATGCGATCAAGAAGAATATCTCAAGAGATATTTATAATGCATATTTAAGCGGTGCAGAGAAATAAAATGAATGATATGAGACTAGAATTTTTGAAAAAACTGGTCTCATATTTTGTTTTCTTCTTGCTAATTGTAAAAAGCTGTTATAAAATAAACAAGATTGAACAATGTAAAGATGTAAAAAGGAAGATAAATTATGTTTCAGAAATTCTACCCGTCCGAAGATATCAGAAGTACTTATGATATTGATTTCGAACGATACTACAAAGAAGGATATCGAGGAGTGATCTTTGATGTCGATAATACGTTAGTACCACACAATGCACCAGCAGATGAACGTGCAAAGAAGTTATTTAAGAGACTGGATGCGATGGGGATGCAGTATTGTTTTACAAGTAACAACAAAGAACCA